>OQWI01000659.1_pt1 | contig 15695 bp, 14 predicted proteins | sample 1691551 | NCBI WGS metagenome assembly OQWI01 (sample SAMN03418259, study PRJEB22391) | human gut metagenome | biome: human-gut; feature: organic feature; material: feces | host: Homo sapiens | place: Tanzania | collected 2013-01
CGCAATCGGTATGGTTATGCGCGGACTGCGCACAGAATTTGCAGTTTTCCGGACAGCGGCCGCTGCGCCCGTTGATAATGGAGCACAAATCCACGCGCTCACCGACAAAATGCTTGCGGATTTTATCTGCGCCTTCACATAATGCCTGCAAATCGCAGGTCAGAAATGCCTTTAAATCGTCCTGACGAGTCAGTCTTCTGCCATCAATAATTTCTTGTGCTAATGCTTGCGGGTTCATATTATCTTCTCCTTTTATAACCTATTTAATCGGTAGGCTTATACTGTAAAAAAAATAAGCGGTACGTTAACCTTGACGTTTTTAACGTTTACCATCTGTTAACCAAAATTATAGCACAGGATAACGATGAGTGCAAGCAGAAGAAGCGGCAAAATGCCGATAAAAGCATTTATTTTCTCGTACCAATACTCTGAAACAGCAAAAAGCTGCAGCCGGACACCTGTCGACACCAAGCTGCAGCCTGCAATTTTTAATTATTTTCGTGCGCTCCACTCCCAAATGCGATATTCCAGCCAGGCACAGAAGACACCGCTGAAATCTAGCAGCACATCCTTCACCCTGCTGGCACGTCCCGGCGAAAAGACTTGGATATATTCATCTATTACAGCTACCAAAAGCGCTAAAAAGAGAATATAACCTGTTGCCGTAAGCTTAGGCACGCCCCAGGAACTGAAGCTGCGGCACAGCAGCAGTCCCAACAGCGCAAATTCGCAGAAATGCGCCATTTTGCGGATGTGATGCTCAACATCACCCGCCAGATGAATATCCAGATACTGCGCCAAAAGCTGCGTCAGCGCAGCAAACCAGCCGCTAATCTCGGAAGACTGCTTCAGTGGCAGCGACGAATTATAATAGATAATGCCCACAAGACAGGCAGTGAGAAAAACCCATAAATATTTCATAAAGCTCCCCACTTATTCATTATGCCTGCAGCAAAATCAGATATGACGTGTCAGGCACTCCATTACCATCATATTGCTGACAACACCGATACCGCCGGGCACAGGCGTAAAGGCGCTCGCCTTTTCGGCAACAGCGGGGTCAACGTCGCCCACCAGCTTGCCGTCCACAGCGTTGATGCCTACGTCCACAATCACAACGCCTTCCTTAACCATTTCCGGCTTCACAAAGCAGGCCTTGCCCACAGCAGCGACAATAACATCTGCCTGTTTTAAAAGCTCCGGCAGGTTGCGTGTACGCGAATGACAAATGGTAACCGTAGCATTTTTCTGCAGCAGCAGCACGCTCACAGGCTTGCCTACAACATTGCTGCGGCCGATAACAACAACGTTCTTGCCCTCCAGCTCAATACCATAGTGCGCCAAAGTTGCCATGCAGGCACGCGGAGTGCAGGCAGCAAAACGGCTGCGGCCCATGAACACATCACCGATATTCTGCGGATTCAGGCAGTCCACGTCCTTGTTCGGGGAAACTGCTGCGCCCACGTTATCGCTGTTGATATGCTTCGGCATCGGCATCATCGGCATAATACCGGAAACATAACGGTTACGGTTCAGCTTTTTGATGATGCTGATAACCTCCTCCTCAGGAGTATCAGCAGGACAGGTGATAACCTTGGCTGCACCGCCCAGGCTTTCAATCAGCTTGACCAGCCTGTCCTTATATACGTGAGATGCAGGATCATCACCCACAACTAAAATAGCCAGGGTTACTACCAGGCCTTGCTGCTTAGCAACAGCAATCTTTTTTGAAATAGCCTCACGGTAAACATCAGCAACAGGCTTACCCCTCATTAAAACAGTTTCCATAGTAAATTCACCTCAAAACAAAACAGATAATTTATTATAGATAGCAAAACAGGAACGCAGATGACGCTTTATCCGACAGACTTATCAGAACAAACCGCTGATTACACCATCATCCGAAACATCAATCTTCTCTGCTGCCGGAACCTTAGGCAGACCGGGCATAGTCATAACATCACCGGTCAAAACTACGATAAAGCCGGCGCCTGCTGCAATGCGGCAGTTGCGGATAGTAATCTTGAAGCCGCTCGGACGACCTAAAAGTGCCGGGTCATCGGAGAAGGAATATTGGGTTTTAGCCATGCAGATAGGCAGGTTGCCATAACCAAGCTCTTCAAATTCCTTGAGGGCTTTATCTGCTTCCTTAGTATAGTTAACGCCGTCAGCACCATAAATTTCCTTAGCGATGGTTTCAATCTTGCCTTTCAGGCTCATATCCAGCGGATAAATCGGCGCGAATTTGCTCTCGCCGCTGTCTGCCAGGGCAATTACTTCCTTAGCAAGGTCGATACCGCCCTCGCCGCCTTTAGCGAATACGTCGGACAGTGCTACATTAACGCCATGCTTAGCGCAGTGCTCGCGTACTGCCTCCAGCTCTTCAGCAGTATCCTGAGCAAAGATGTTGATAGCAACAACGCAGGGAACGCCAAATTTCTTCACGTTTTCGATATGCTTCTCCAGGTTTACGAGACCTTTTTTAACAGCCTCTACGTTCGGAGTCTTCAGCTCGGTCTTCGGTACGCCACCATGCATCTTCAGCGCACGGACGGTAGCAACGATAACAGTTGCGTCCGGCTTCAGGCCAGCATAACGGCATTTGATATCGAAGAATTTTTCTGCACCCAGGTCAGCGCCGAAGCCTGCCTCGGTGATAGTGTAATCAGCCAGCTTCATGCCGGTCTGAGTTGCCATAACGCTGTTGCAGCCATGGGCAATATTAGCAAACGGGCCACCGTGGATAATCGCCGGTACGTTTTCCAGAGTCTGTACCAGGTTCGGCTTAACAGCATCCTTCAGCAGCGCTGCCATTGCGCCCTGAGCCTTAATCTGGCCTGCGGTAACAGGGTTGCCGTTGTAATCATAAGCAACGATAATTTTTGCCAGACGCTCCTTGAGGTCGTGCAGGCTGCTTGCCAGGCAAAGAATAGCCATAACCTCGGAAGCAACAGTAATATCAAAGCCATCCTGACGCGGTACGCCATGAGCCTTGCCGCCCAGGCCTACTACGATGTTACGCAGCTCGCGGTCGTTCATATCTACAACACGCTTCCAGGCAATGCGGCGCGGGTCAATGTTCAGAGCGTTGCCCTGTTGGATATGGTTGTCCAGCATTGCTGCCAGCAGCATATGTGCAGAGGTGATAGCATGGAAGTCACCGGTAAAGTGCAGATTGATATCCTCCATCGGCACAACCTGGGAATAGCCGCCGCCTGCAGCACCGCCTTTAATGCCCATGCAGGGGCCGAGAGAAGGCTCACGCAGAGCTACGATAACCTTTTTGCCGAGCTTAGCCAGGCCCTGTGCCAGACCTACGGTAGTAGTGGACTTGCCTTCGCCTGCCGGAGTTGGGGTAATAGCGGTAACCAGAATCAGCTTGCCGTCTTTTTTATCTTTAACACGGCGGATTAAATCGTAGGACAGCTTTGCTTTATATTTGCCATATAATTCAATATCGTCCTCGCTGATGCCTAATTTAGCAGCAACATCTGTAATTTTCTGCATTTTTGCCTGTTGGGCAATTTCAATATCGGATAACATGTTTATCTCCTCCTATTTCATTGCGTAAAAACTACATTGAAAACAAAGTATCATATATAATTCTTCCCCGAGCAGCTTTTCTCCTGCCCGGGGAAGTAAAATAATACAAATTTTTTAGTTAAACCACACTTCTACCGTAGTGTTTTCAAGCACCTCACTGCCCGGTGGCGGCTTCTGCTGCCACGCATGACCGCTGCCGTAAGGCTTCAGCTTTAGCTTATACGGCTCCAGCAAATCGACAGTATTGCGCATATCCAGTCCTTTGAAATCCGGCAGCTTGATTTTGCCGTCCGGCATTCTCTGCAGCACCGGCAGCTGCTTCGGCTTCTGGCTATCCTTCTGTCCGACGGCATTCATTTCCTCGAAAGAAGGCAGGCCTTCGCTCGCCACAGGCTGAATGCCCTTGGCAACCAGTATCTGCTGCAGCGTATCGCGGAAAATAGGTGCGCTGACCTGCGAGCCGTAGAAGGCTCCCTGAGGCGTATCCAGCATAACCAGCATCGCATAACGCGGTTTATCAGCAGGCACAAAGCCTACGAAGGAAGCAATGTACTGACCGGCAGCATAACCGACACCGCTCTCAGCCCGCTTTTCGGCCGTACCGGTCTTGCCGGCAATGCGGTAGCCCTTAATGGAAGCCGTCTTACCGCCACCATCGCTGACTACCATTTCCATCATCTCGCGCATCTGGCGTGCCACCTGCTCGGTAATGACATTGCGCACCACTGTCTTCTTGCCTTCCTTGATGACAGTTCCGTCAGCAGCCACTATTTTTTTGACGATATACGGCTGCAGCAGCTCACCACCATTGGCAATAGCGCAAATCGCGCGCAGCTCCTGCAGCGGTGTCACGCCAATGCCCTGGCCAATGGCCATGGTAGCAATATCAGGTTCGTACATATTCTTGGGATTATACAAGATACCATATTCATCACCGGGAAGCTCGATACCTGTAGGCGAACCAAAGCCGAACTTTTTCGCATAGCTTGTAAGCTTTTCTGCTCCCAGCTGCATACCCAGCTGTACCATACCGGTATTAATAGAAAACTTGATAACCGTAGAAAAAGGCACCGTACCCAGACCCTCGCCGTCCCAGTTATAAATAGTGCGGTCAGCAATCTTGATATGACCGTTGTCTTGAATCAGTGTATCCGGCGTAATAATGCCCTCTGTCAGGCCCATACAGCCTACAATCGGCTTAAAGACCGAGCCAGGCTCATAAACCAGCGAAACAGCACGGTTCTTCCAGCTATCAGGACTATATTTGCCAAAATTGTTCGGATCAAAGGTTGGACGGCTGACCATACCAAGGATTTCACCGGTATACGGATCCATGATGATTGCCGCCGCTCCTTGAGCCTTGGTGCGCTTCATAGCATCATCCATCGCATCTTCCAGCACATACTGGATTTTGCTGTCCAAGGTCAAATAAATCGTCGGCAGCTGCTCCTGCTGGCGCTGCAAATCCTGCGCAGGCTCATTAAACAGCAGGCCTACCAAGCGCTTGCCGTTAGCATCCATGAGACATGAATAAAGCGTTTTCTTACCTTTAAGCAGGTCATCATATACGTGTTCAATACCGGCCAGGCCCTTGTCATCCGTACCAACATAGCCGATAACCTGTGCCGCTGCCCGTTTTTTAGTATAGTAGCGCTTGCTTTCCTGCTCAAAATGCAGGCCAGGCAAATCATTATCGTCAATAATTTTCTGGATTTGCGCCACTTCCTTGGGATCCATATAACGCTTCAGCCAAAGATAATTACCGCCGCCACAAAAGTCCTTATAAAGCTTTTCGGGATCCCGCTTCAGCACCGGCGCCAGCAGATTAGCACACAGGCGACGTGCATCACGCGGCCCATGCTCTTTTATTCTGTTCTCGCTGTCAACCATCTTCTCGGGGTCCGCATAAAGCGAGCCCGTCATAATGCTCACGGCCAGCTCCTCTCCATCGCGGTCCATAATGCGTCCGCGCGGAGTGCCGCGCTCATAATCTAATGTCATCTGGTATTTGCTCATTTCCTTGTACTTTGCGGCATCTACCACCTGCAGCCAGACAAGTCGCAAAAATACAAGGAACACTAACAATCCCATCAATAAACACAGGCTAACAAAACGTTTTTGCGCATCCAATAAAGAAAAACGCTTCACCGCTGCCACCTCCCGCTATGCACAACGCGCAAATCATTGCGGCGTTTTTCCGGCGGCTCGGCCTCCAGCTTCTGCAGACGTTCTTCCTCATCATAAACTGACAACAGCAGGCCGATTGCTGCCATAGAAATTACCATTGATGTACCACCATAGCTGATAAATGTAAGCGGTACGCCGATAACCGGCAGCAAACCGCAAACCATGGCCATATTGGAAAAAGCCTGACCGATAATTAAAAAGGTAACACCGACAGCCAGCAAAAAACCAACCTTATCACGTGTATGGAAGGCAATCTTACAACATGCAGCACACAAAAGACAAAACACTAGAATCAACAGGAAAGCACCAATTAAACCATTTTCCTGACAAAAAATAGCAAAGGCAAAGTCCGTATGTGACTCCGGCAGGAAAGCAAACTTAGCTGCACCATGTCCCCAGCCGGTACCTGTAAGCCCGCCACTGCCAATGGCCTTCAGCGACTGTATCGTCTGATAACCCCTGCCCTGAGCGTCAAGCCAGGGATCAAGCCATACCATGAAACGGTGCGCACGATACTCCGAAGAAAAAGCCAGAATGCCGCCTCCCACAACACCTAAGATACCCATACCGGTTACCCAAAGCATAGGCAGACCGGCAACAACAAATAATCCCATGACCAAAGCCACGATAATTGCTGCCGTTCCCATATCAGGCTGCTTATAAACAAGAAAACCAATTATCAGCGTCGGGATTATTACGCACAGACAATCGCCAAGGCGCTGGCTTAATCTTTCACCCCGCTTCATCACATTGCCCAGATACTTCGCAGCTATCATTATCAGCAAAGGCTTGGCTATTTCCGATGGCTGAAGCTTAAGCGGACCGATTTTGAGCCATCGGGCAGCGCCATTATTGACCTCTCCCACAAACTCAACTGCTATCAGCATGCCCAATACAACAGCCAAAGCCAAGTAAAGCAATTTTTTATTCAACCAAAATTTGTAGCCAAAATAGCGAATAATAGCAATTGCTACTATGCCAAGCAACGCATAGACATAATACAAAAGCAGAAAATAAAGACCGTCACCAAACATCCCTTGTGCCTTCACAAAGCTGGCACTGAACACATTTATGCCACCCACCAGCAGCAAAACTCCCACAAGTGCATAAACAGCAATGCAGGGATTGTCCCATAACAAAAATCTCTTCTTCATGGCAAAGCCTTACTTAAAAAACTACCTCGCAGAAATTAATCGGCGTACCCAGCGCACTGAATTTCTGCTCATATTCTGTTTGTACAGGGTTCTCATATTCGGAATGATGCAGGTCATAGCTCAAAGCAATAATCTGCAGGCCGAACTCCTTGAATTCCTCCACGGAAAAATCAAACAGAGCGCGGTTATCCGTTTTAAAGCGCAGGTGTCCGCCCTCGCCCAGCAGCTGCTTGTACAGTGCCAGGAAGTTGCGGTGCGTCAGACGGCGTTTAGCATGACGTGCCTTCGGCCAAGGGTCGCTGAAGTTCAGATACAGCTCCTTGATTTCGCCCGGCTCGAACCAATCCAGCAGGTTTTCGGCGTTAGCGCAGATAATCTTGACGTTGGTCAGCTCCTTATCCTTCGCTGCCTTAGCGGGGAAATAGGCAATATCATGCTGTGTTTCAATACCGATAAAGGCCTTGTCCGGATACAGCTCTGCCATACCGATGGTAAAGCGTCCCTTGCCGCAGCCGATTTCCAGACACAGACGTTTGCCTGGGAACATCTCCTGCCAATGTCCCTTAAACTTATCGATATCATGCAGGAAAACGTATTCTCCCTGCACTTCCTTCATTGCTTCTTCAATCCACGGTTTTTTTCTTAAGCGCATAGTCAGACCTCACATAAAAATATTTTCTCAAGTATATATTATACAACAAATCCCCTTAACTTGGGAAAAGAATTATAAAAAAACGGCAGTAAATAATCACTGCCGGCACAACTTGCCACACTAATCCTTTTTCAAAAAATCCTTGGCCTTGTGCAGCATTTCATCCGCCTTACGGTTCATCTTATCCAGTGTATCATCCACCTCAAAGCGACGGCTTTCATCACCCAGCGGCTTATCCTTGCAGGCCATATTCTTCAGCTCGCCCAGCATTTTGATGCCTTCAATGCGCGCCTCCTCATAGGTAGACTTAAAGGCCGACAAATCCTCCGGGCAGCCTGCTGCCAGCCAGGCATTCGCCACCTTGCCCACAGCGTAGGTCACCGACATGCCCACGGGAATCTGCACCGGCGCAAAGGGAATCAGCGTTGCCAAGGTCTGTCCCACAAAGGCACCGCCCAATGAACCCAAAAGTCCCAGCACGGCACTCTCGGAAAGCTTAATACCGCGCAGCTTGGCCAGGCGGGTAATCATATAAACCTCGTTCGCCATCAGCGTCATCGTGCCAACTACCGGAGCAACGACGATTACACCGGCACGGGCTGCGGCCCAACGGCAGATATCCTCCGCCTCTTTATCCGTATCCACGGCATATTTCATTTTATGTTCATCTAAACGCTCTGTCATTTTCTCACCTCATTTATGCAGCATCCAAAGCGATTTACTTTTTATAATTACATTATACAGCAAAGCAGACAGGCAAACCAGTGAGATTATAGTGAAATCGCCGTTGCCGCAAACTTTTTCCTTCATACTGACTAATCTCCTGAGCAAAGCAGGAGAGTTTATGGTAAAATATTAGAGTATATATTGATATTCGGTCAAGGTGGTGAAAGATAGTGACAGCAGACAATACGCCTGTCGTAGGACGCTTTGCGCCTACTCCCAGCGGCTTTCTGCATCTGGGCAACGTTTTCTGCAGCCTGCTGGCCTGGCTTTATGCCAAAAGCAGCGACGGCAAGATAGTTTTGCGTATTGAAGACCTGGATCCGCAGCGCTGTTCCCTCGCCAAGGCTGACGCCCTAGCGCGCGAGCTGGAATGGCTGGGCCTTACCTGGGACGAGGGTGCGTACTGCAGCGACCAGAGCGACAGCTTTTTCCAAAGCCGTCGCAGCGATATTTATACTCACTACTTTGACCTTTTACAGCAGCAGGAGCTTGTCTACCCCTGCTTTTGCAGCCGCAGCGAGCTGCACGCCGCCGAAGCGCCTTTACGGATATACACTATGGCAGGCAGCAGGCCAACCTGGCGCACGAATGTGGTGACTTCATCCTGCGCCGCAGTGACGGCGTCTACGCCTACCAGTTGGCTGTTGTCATCGACGATGCGCTCATGGGCGTAAATCAGGTAGTGCGTGGCTGCGATTTGCTCAGCTCCACACCGGTACAGCTTTATCTTTACCGCCTGCTGAACCTGACGCCACCGTCCTTCTGCCACATTCCGCTGCTTACGGATGCTGCAGGACGCAGGCTTTCCAAACGCGACGGCGATCTGGAAATTGCCGCCCTCAGGCAGCACTACGGCAGCCCGGAGCCGATTATCGGCCTTCTGGCCTATCTTGCAGGTCAGCTGCCCAAGCCGGAGCCCATTACCGCCGCAGAGCTGCTGCCGCTTTTCCGTCCGGAAAAAGTTCCCCAAGAAAATATCGTTGTACCGCAATTACTTTGATTGCGCAGGCAATAACACATTCTACTGATTATAAAACCTGGGAGGAATATATAATGAAAAAATATTTAATGAAAATCAAGGTTAATATGCTGATTGTACTTATCATCAGCTTACTCGGCGGCATGGCCGGCAGCTACTTCTTCAACAACCGCTGGTTAGGTCTGATCGTCGCTATTCCCCTGTGCGCTCTCTATATCTATCAGGTATATCAGGTGCAGGCAGACTACCGCGAGCAGCACACCAAAAAGAAACACACTAATAAGTACAGATAAGCTAAGGCGTTATATTAAACGACCTGTTGAAGTTAAGTTCTCGTAATAGACTTCAACAGGTCGTTTTGCCGTCTTGCAACATTGTGACTGCATTATTATATAGACAAAGCTTAAATACTTTACTCACCGATATTTTACATTTACAGTTCCATCTGCTATTGGTATATCTAAAACGCTAGTGTATAATAGCAACTAGGAAGACTTTACTATGCATTTACAAAAAAACAGCTCTCGTTCTGGAGGGTGGCGGTATGCGGGGAATGTTTTCCGCCGGTGTATTTGAAGCCTTTCTTGCGCATCAGCTCACCTTTCCCTACATCACTGCCGTATCTGCCGGAGCCTGCAATATTTTATCATATATGTCTGCCCAACCGCTGCGTACACGCCAGATTATCGAACACTACGTCACCGACAAGCGTTACTTCAGTGTGCGTAACTGGATTAAAAGCGGCAGCATCTTCGGCTTTGACTTTATCTTCAAGGAGCTTCCCAAGCAGCTGCTGCCCTTTGACTATGCAGCCTACCGCGCCTATCCCGGCACGCTGCAGGTTGCTGCTACCGATATCGTCAACGGCGAAAGCGTCTGGTATGACCAGAAGGCATTGGGCCAGGACTTCATTCCGGTGCGCGCTTCTTCCTCCATACCCTTCGTGGCCCCTGTAGTCAAGCATGAAGGCCGCGCGCTGCTCGACGGTGCGCTGCTGGCACCCATTCCCTACCAAAAAGCACTCGACGCAGGTTACGAAAAGCTAATTGTCGTGCTCACACGCAATGAAGGCTACCGCAAGAAAAAAGGCGTGCCCAAATTCCTGCTCAAATCCGTTTATAAAAAATATCCCAAGCTGTGGGAAATTATGGAACAGCGCCCTAAGCTCTACAACGAGCAGCTGGAAGCTGTCGAGCAAATGGAACGTGAGGGCAAGGCTGTCATCATCCGCCCGCAGATTCCGCTTACGATTGATAAATTCGATATCAAACCGCACAAGCTGCTGGCACTGCATGACCATGGCATCGGCTGCGGACTGGCCGCAATCGATAGGATAAAAGAATTAGAGCAGCAATAAATCCTTTTATCAAAACTATTTTCAGTGTATAATATATTCTATAATAAGGAATAACAAACAATCCACTCTTTATTCCTTGGAGGTTCATATGAAAATAAGGTTAGGCGTTATCGGCGAAGAAGATAACTTAAATATCTTTCAGGAAGTCATAGAAGAATATAATGACTACGAAATTGCTACGTTCATTGATGCCGACGGAACACATACACTGAATATTATCGATAACCACCAACAGGAGTTTGACTCCTGGCTCGTCTTTGACCAGATAAATTATCTGCATATAAAAAACTGGGGCAAAGCACAAAAGCCTGTCTATTACATTCCTTACCGCGGTGCCAGCTTTTATAAAACACTCTGCACTACTATTTACCAAGGCTTTAAAATCGATGAATTAAGTATAGATACAATCCCCTATTATGACATTACCCGTGCTTTGGATGATATGCAGATAAACTATAACGTTATCAATCATTTATCCGATGAACATGGTGCCTTATCGCTCAACGGATATGCTGCATTTCATCGAGAGCTCTTTAAAAAAGGCATCACTAAAGCTGCTGTCACCAGAAGCTATTACGTCAAAAACTTATTGGAGCTAGAAGGTATCCCTGCCTTCTGTATCATGCCGGTACGTGTTACTGTACGAAATATTTTAAATGTAATTTTAACTCAATTCCGCATAAAAAAACTCCGTGAAGGCCAGATTGCCGTGCAGGTATTCAGTTTTAATCTTCTGGGAGATAAAGATAATTTTTATTCCGTGGATGACTTATACAGCAGGGAAATTGCTATTTCGCAAAAGCTCATCAGCTACACCAAAAACATCAGCGGCTCATTAAAGCCTGCCAACGAAGGTAATTTTTATATTTTCACCACGCGTGGTTGCTTAGAGCAGCTTACCAACAGCTTCACCAGCCTGCCAGACTTGCCGATGCTGCACGATTTAAGCAAAAGCCTGCGTGCCTGCGGCATCGGTATAGGCAACAGTGCCCGCGAGGCTGAATACAATGCCGTTATTGCCTTAAAGCATGCTTGCGCCTACCAGAAAGGCAGCTGGTATATCGTACTTGACGACAAAACCATCAGCGGTCCTTTAGGAAGCGCACAACAGATAGATTATCAATATGCCTCCGCACAGCTAGAAGAAGTAAGCAAAAAAACATCTCTCAGCCAGGCAACTCTAAGCAAAATTTGCCACGCATTGAAAATTTACGGACGCGATGAGCTTAATGCGCAGGAGCTTGCCACGATACTGCAGATCCTGCCCCGCAGCGTCCGTCGCATTCTCACCTGCCTGACGGAGCATGGTTATGCCGAAGAAATCCGCTCGGAAATGTCTGAAACCAAAGGACGCCCACGTAAAATATACAAAATAAAATTATAAATACTTCTCCAAAGACTGAAGTTCAGCACCAAACTGTAACTTCAGTCTTTTTATTATCAAATTGTATACACATATATCTCCTATTGACACACTAGGTGAAAAGATGTATTCTTTAATAAAGGTCTTAGCCTTTATTAGTCTTTTATTATTTTGAGGGGGCAAAAACAATGTCAGATACATTATTAGACAAAAACAAAATTTGGCAGCAGATAGACGACGAAAAGGAAAACATGCTGCAGCTTTGGCAGGAATTAGTTAACGTTGATTGCGGTTCCGGCAACAAAGCAGGCGTTGACTTCATTGCACAAAAAATCGAAGCTATTTTAAAAACACTTGGCTTTACCACAACTCAGGTAGAATTTGAAAAAGCAGGCAACACACTTGTCGGCAAAATTGGCGATACCAGCAAGGATTTTATCGTTTTATTAGGTCACATGGACACCGTATTCAAGGACGGCACCGCAGCAGAGCGTCCGTTTAAAATTGTTGACGGAAAAGCCTACGGCCCCGGCTGCCTTGATATGAAGGGCGGCATTGTTATCATGCTGACAGCTTTAAAAGTGCTTTTGGCAAATAATTATACCAAGCATGGTATTAAAGTAATCCTTGCAGGCGATGAAGAAGTAGCTCATTACTTAAGCAATGCTTCCGAAACAATTTTGGCGGAAAGCAAGGGTGCTTTGGCTGCATTTAACTTTGAAACAGGTTTCTTGGATCAGGGTGTTGTCACCAGACGCAAGGGCAGATATGAATTTACCATGGAAGCCTATGGCCGCGGCGCACACGTAGGCAATGACCCGCAAAACGGCCGCAGCGCTATCATTGAATTAATGCATAAGGGCCTTGATATCGAAGCCTTAACCGATTTCGACAAAGGCATTAATTTCAACGTAGGTTTATTCGAAGGCGGCACAGTAAGCAACGCCGTACCGGACTACGCAAAATTAACCTGCGACACACGCTATACCGACTATGCTTTACTGGAAGAAGTATTACCCAAATTACAGGCTATTGCGGCTAAGCAATACGTTCCCGATACTAAAACCGTTCTCAAGACTGTTACAGAATTCCAATCCATGGATGAGGTTCCCGGCACAGCAGCTTTGCTCAAATTAGTGCAGGAAGCAGCAGCAGAATGCAATTTGCCGCAACCGACAGCAAAAGCAGTCGGCGGTGGCAGCGACAGTGCCTATGCTACAGCTGCAGGCGTTCCTACAATCTGCGCTATCGGCGTACAGGGCGCACGCAACCATACGGCAGAAGAATTTGCTGTTGTAGATACCCTTTTCAGCAGATGTAAACTGTTTGCAACTATCATGATTAATATCTGAGGTAAAAACTTAAGCTTGCAGATGCCTTATTAGCATCTTACATATCATATTCTTCCTACATACCCCTAAAAAAGTATCGTCCCGGCATTTTTGCCGGGACGATACTTTTTTATGCTTATTTTATTACCTTTAATCCTCAATAACGAGACGTCCCTCAATTTCACGTTTAAGATGCTGATGCGTCATAAAGTATTCCTCAATCACATCGCGATACGAGGTCGCCAGCACGCGTACTCTACCGTTGGCTTCGGCCTCCTCCAGCGTAATATCCAGGAATGGTTTCAGGCTGCTGTAGTGATATTTGCACAGACCAATCTTATAAATCTGCTGCGCTCCCAACGGCTTGCCATCAAATGTCAGCTCCTTGAAGCATTGGCCGCTGCGGCTCCATACTACATGCATTCCCTGCGACAGCTGATAAAATTCCGTATGCTCGCCGGTAAAGGCCTCCTCGCGCAGGAAGCGCTTAATCATGCGCGTCAGCTGCTCACCGGTAACCGGCAGCATATACACAGCTTCATCATAGGGGAAGCATTCGGTAAAGTCGCTGTACAGCACTACCGGTCCCAGATTATAGCTGCGGATAGCGCCGGAGCCCATCAGCATAATATCAATGCCCAGGCTCTCCTGCAGCGCATCCGCTACTAAACTGCCAAGAGGAGTTTCCTGAATGCGGGAAGGATGCTCCAGCTTGCGGGCAAAGCGGGTAACCAGTCTGCCATATTTTTTATCGGTTAAATCCTTATAGTGCATAATGAAGTTTTCCAAACCCTCATCACGCGGGCAATGGGATTCATCAATCGGTACGGTCGACCAGGTGTAGGTATCTACCGCATTCAGGTCGGTATCTACCATAATATCAAAGCGACCGATCTGGTCCGTGCCTGTTCCGGCCTGTACAATCAGGATATCATTAACCTTTACAGGATGCTCCAAAAAGGTATGCGAATGACCGCCGATAATAACGTCAACGCCCCAAGCTGGGTCCAGCATTGCCGCCAGCTTTTTATCCTCTTCAAAGCCGATATGTGTAAGAATAATCGTAAAATCAATATCGATCGGATTGTAGGTATTACAAATACGGCCGATTTCCTCTGCCGCCTCGCAGATATCTACAAAGGAACCGATTACCTTATCCATCTTCGTCTGCGCCAGTACGTCCTCGGTAATAATGCCGATGAAGAGGATCTTCATGCCGTCAATATGAGCGATATAAAACGGCTGGAAAAGACGCTTGTTATTCGTGCGGATGTGGAAGTTCGCATTGATAATCGGGAAGTTAGCGCATTTTTCAATAAACAGCAGATGCGACAGCCCGTAATCAACCTCATGGTTACCAATGGTCACAACGTCCGGACCTAACAGATTCATAATCTCTATAGTCGACACGCCCTTGTATTCCGCATCAATTACGGAGCCACGGAACATATCACCCGCGATGCAGTAAATTACATTCTCTTCTTCTGCGCGAACCTTATTGATATAGCCGGAAAGCATGGATACGCCACCAACAAGCTTATTATCAATTCTCTCAGCCAAGAAATCACCATGCAGGTCATTGGAATGTAAGAGTGTCAGTTTCTTTAAATTTTTCATGGTTACACCTCGCTTCCTGCAGCTATTGTATTTTGTGTAATTCTATTATAAGGTAATCCCGGTGATTTGCCCCTACCCCAAAGGCGTTTTTTGGGTAGGATAGGCTGATTTTTTGCCTTATTTGGCACTATTTTTCTGCCTGCTTTACTTTTAAGCCAATACATAGTATCATATTTGCATCTGAACTTATTAATTAGACTCATATGCAGATTTTCGATATAGTCAAAATTTAAACCTGAGCTTGCTACTTAAGAAAGGATTACAAGCTATGCTAACCTACAGCTTTGCCAATTTACAGGGTGAGAGCATGTACGCCCACCTTTACAAATGCATCAAAAATGATATTACCAGCGGCGTCCTGCACGCCGAGGAAAAGCTGCCCTCCAAGCGCATGCTGGCCAAAAATTTGGGCATCAGCCTCATCACCGTGGAAAATGCCTACGCCCAGCTCGTTGTCGAAGGCTATATCTATTCGCAGCCCAAGCGCGGTTACTACGTGGCGCGCATTGAGCAGCAGCCTCTGCCGGTAAAAGCAGAACGCAAAGCAGCTCCGTCACTTAAAACACTAGCAACGGCGCAAAGCGTCAGCTTCGCCAAAAGCAGCGTACCGCCGGACACCTTTCCCTATAACATCTGGGCACGCCTTTTGCGTAACACGCTCACCACAGCGGACGAGCACGCTCTCATCAGCGACACCAGCGCCGGCGGCGTTTTGCCGCTGCGTCAGGCGCTCGCCCGTCATCTTTACCAGTTCCGCGGCCTGAACATTGCGCCCGAGCAGATTAT
>OQWI01000660.1_pt1 | contig 15687 bp, 10 predicted proteins | sample 1691551 | NCBI WGS metagenome assembly OQWI01 (sample SAMN03418259, study PRJEB22391) | human gut metagenome | biome: human-gut; feature: organic feature; material: feces | host: Homo sapiens | place: Tanzania | collected 2013-01
GTAAGTACACAGAGGAGGAAGCAGAGCGTCTTATCCTTCAGCTTTTCCAAAAGCTTCCGGAAATGATTCAGAAGGAGAATCGGAATCTGAATTATGTAACCGGCGATCTGGAGCTGATTTCGTCGGTCGAAGGATATCCGTTCCATATTTCCTGGGAGAGCAGCGATTACAAGACAGTGGATATGGATGGAACCGTGAACTCGGATGAAATTGCAGCAGGAGAGCATAAAAAAGTGCAGCTTACGGCAGAGCTTTCCTATGAAGGGAGGAAGAGCAGCAGGACCTATGACGTTTTTGTTTTCAGAAAACCGGAAAGTGAAGAAGTAAAACTGATGGAGGGGATCCGCAGAGAGCTCGAAGAAACGGAGAGCAGAACACAGACGAAACAGGAATTTCGGCTGCCTTCTGCAGTGAATGGAATTCCTCTGCAATGGAGAGAGAAGAAGGAGGACAGGAGCGTTCTGTTGTTTGTTCTTCTTGCGGCTGCCGGGATTGCTGCATTTGCCGGAAAAGACCGGGAGCTTCACAGAAGGGTTCTGGATCGGGACCGGGAGCTTGCACTGGATTATCCGCTGATTATCAGCAAGATGACGCTGTACCTCGGAGCGGGAATGAGTATGCGGAATATTTTCTACCGCCTGGGGGAGGATTATCAGAGGCAGCAGAAAGAAGGAGGTGAGAAACGTTATGTATATGAAGAAATTCTTCTGGTATGCCGCGAGCTTGACAAGGGGATATCGGAGGGAATAGAAACGGTAAAAAAGTAAAAGGGTAAAAAGTAAAAAATGAAAAAGATAATAAAGCTCATACGTCCGCACCAATGGCTGAAGAACACCTTCGTGTTTTTCCCTATGTTCTTTGGTGGTTCGCTGCTGTGTACCGAAGACATCATGGCTGCGGTGATAACATTCTTTGCCTTCAGCTTTACTGCCTCATCGATATACTGTCTGAATGATATCATCGATGTAGATGCCGACAGAAAGCATCCAAAGAAATGCAACCGTCCTATAGCTTCGGGTGCCATAAGCATACCTACAGCCTATATACTGATGCTATTGTTAGCGGTAGCTGGCTTTGCCACCTGTCTGCTGCTCACCATCAACGCTCTTTCTACCATGTGCATCATCGTTGGCTATTGGCTATTGAATTTGCTATATTGCACCAAGCTCAAGGATTATGCCATCATCGATGTCTGCATCATAGCCTTTGGCTTTGTGCTCAGGATATTGGCTGGTGCCACAGCCACCGAGACAATAGCAAGTCATTGGCTGGTGCTCATGACATTCTTGCTCACGCTATTCCTATCGTTTGCAAAGCGTCGCGATGATGTGTTGCGCATGAATGCCACAGGCGAGGCTCCACGCAAAAACACCATTCGCTACAACCTCACCTTCATCAACGAGGCTATCACCATCACAGGCTCTGTAACGCTCGTATGCTATATCATGTATACCGTTTCGGCAGAGGTGGTGGAGCATTTCCATACCAACTATCTCTATCTCACCACCATCTTGGTGCTCATAGGATTGTTGCGCTATATTCAGCTTGCTGTTGTTGACCAGAAGAGTGGCGACCCTACTAAGGCATTGCTCACCGACCATCTGTTGCAGGCTATAGTGGCAGTATGGGGATTATCATTCTTCGCAATAATATATCTGACATGAAACATAAACTATATTGCTTCGACTTTGATGGCACGCTAACCACCAAAGACTCTATGATAGAGCTTATACGCTATGCGCACGGCACAAAAGGCTTGATATTGGGTTTGTTGGCAAACATCTGGTATCTGGTGATGATGAAGCTTCATCTATATCCCAACTGGCGCAGCAAAGAGCGCATTCTTGCCCACTTCTTTGGTGGCCTGCCCGCAGAAGCCTTCGATGTGTTGTGCAACAACTTCGCTGCTCTTCACCACACAGATATCCGTCCGCAGGCTATAGCCGAAATCAATGATATCATAGCTCAAGGCGGCAAGGTGATAGTGGTGAGTGCAAGTGCCGAAAACTGGGTGGCACCAATGCTTGCCAAGGCTTTCAACTCAATGCCAACTCTTTCTGGTACCCACTTAGAGGTAAAAGACGGAAAGATTACAGGCATAATAGAAGGTCACAACTGCTATGGCGAAGAAAAGGTGAATCGTATAAAAGAATATATGCAAGCCAACGACATAGAGCGTGCAGAATATTATATATATGCCTATGGCGACAGCCAGGGCGACAAACAAATGATGGAATATGCCGATGAATCGTTTTACAAACCTTTCAGACAATGAGAAGTTGCGTGAGGTGGTACGCTTCGGCATTGTGGGAGTGGTAGCAACGATAATACAATATGCGTGCTATTTGGCTTTCAACCGCATCATGCACCCTACCCTTGCCAATACCATTGCCTACGCTGTGAGCTTCGCCTTCAACTATGTGGCATCCACACGCTACACCTTCAAGGTGAAATCAACCACACGCCGAGGCTTGGGCTTTGCATTCTCACACCTCGTCAACTATACCATGCAGACGGTAGTGCTCGCAGCAATGCTCTTCGTGAGCATACCTAAGGACTGGGCTATGGTGCCTGTGTTTGCCATCTGCGTACCGGTAAACTTCATATTAGTGAGATATTTCCTTAAGAAATAAGTGAAAGAATAAACTAAAGAACAAACGGACTATGATAGATAGAATGAACGAAAGAACCAACAACATATTTAGCATTAGGCGTGAAGAACGACTTCTCGCCCTATTGCTTATAGTATTGCTCGTTTCGATTAATGCTATGGTAATAGCACATTATTATAATGTGTTTACACCAATACAGAGCAACTACTGGAACCTCTTCATCGGCAAGTTCCACATCTCTGGTTTCGACCCTATCACGCTAAGTGTTGTTAGCGACTGGTCGGCAGGCTATAATGTTTATCGCCATCCGTTGCTGGCATTCTTTATGTATCCTGCCTATCTGCTCAACCAACTGCTGATGGGTATCACAGGTATCAACTGTGCCATATTCATCGTTGCTGCCCTGCAGATATTCTCGGCTTTCTATGCAGCGATGTTCGTCTACAAGATTTGCCGCGACATCGTAGGCATCGATGTTCTTAGTTCATACCTCTTGGTGGGCTTGTATCAATCGTTTGCATATATCATGCTCTCTGGTATGGTGCCCGACCATTTCATATTCTCAAGCTTCTTCCTAACGCTCTCGCTCTATGTCACAGGCAGACGCTTGCAGAGCGGACGACCAATGAAGATATGGCAAACGGTGGTCTACTTCTTATTCACCGCTGGCACATCACTCAACAATGGCTTGAAGATATTCCTCTCGGCATTGTTCGTAAACAAGGGTGGATTCTTCAGATGGCGCTATTTGTTGCTTGCAGTTATCTTGCCTTCTGCTCTTATCTGGGGCTTTGCTCGTTGGGAATACCATATTTTTGTATTCCCTTCATGGTATGCCAAGAAGGTGGCTAAGGAGAAGAAAGAGGCAGAGAAGAAGAAAGCTGCCGACTTTGCCCAAGCACAACGCGACTCTATGCTTCGTTCACAGGGTAAGACTCCAGAGACTGCAAAGCCTGTAGCAAAGAAGCAGAAGCGAAAACTACAGGGCACACCAATATCTAATGGCGAGTTCTCTCGTTGGACAGATATCACTACTCCACGCTGGGCATCGCTCGTAGAGAATGTTTTTGGCGAAGGCATACAGCTTCATAAAGACCATCTTTTGCAAGATCTCTATGGCAAACGTCCTATGATAGTAGAGTATGGCATGACGCTCAACTATATCGTCGAGGGTATCATCGTAGTCCTATTTATATTAGGTATCCTATGTGGCTTGGGTAGTCAGTTCCTATGGACTTGCCTTTCATATTTCATGCTTGATATGGTGTTGCACGTAGGCTTTGGCTTCGGACTCAACGAACCATATATCATGTCGGCACATTGGATGTATATCATTCCTATTGCCATAGCATATCTGTTGCGCATCATCAATTATCGCTTTGTTTGGGTGCTGCATCTGTTGCTTATATCTGTAATGATGTTCCTCTATGGTTGGAATATCGGACTAATGCATACTTACTTAAGTTAAGTGAAGAACGAAGAGTGAAGAGTGAAAAACTAAATAGAGCAAAAGGGCTAAGTTTTAGGGGCGTATTTGCTATACGTCGCGAAGAATGGCCTGTAGCAGCAATAGTAACTGTGCTATTGCTGGTGATTCATTATTTCTTTATCTCACGTTTCTTCGATCAGTTTATGGACTACAGCGTGGGAGCTCGCAACGTGTTTCTGTCCAATTTCCACATGGCAGGCTTCGACCCTACAGCCTACGATGTGGTAACGCATTGGCAGATGGGCTACGACATTCTGCGCCATCCGCTCCTTGCATGGATGATGTGGCCGCTGTACATAATAAACCAAGGGCTATGGCAACTCACAGGTTGCAACTGCGTGCAGTTTATCGTTGGCTTCCAACTATTCTTCTGCGCCTTCTATAGTGCCATCTTTATGTATCGCATACTAACAGAGCATGTCCGTACCACTAAGCTTAGCGCCACATTGCTAACTTCGCTATTCTTCACTTTTGCCTATATCATGGTGTCAGCCATTGTGCCCGACCATTTCTGCTTGTCGCTCTTCATGTTGCTGCTCACCATATATATATTAGCATCTTTCGAAACAACACCAATACAACAAGCCATACTATACACCATCACAGCCGGTATAACACTAACAAATGGCGTAGTGGTATTCATTGCCGACTTGATATTCCATGGTCGCAAAACAATAATGCCAAAGCGGTTGGCTTTGGCATACGTAATTCCTACCTTATTATTATTAGGTAGTGTGGTTTGTTTTCAACGACAAATTGAGAGTACTACTAAATGGGTGGAACAACAATCTCCACGAACGGAAATAGTATACGAGAATATGCTTGGCGAATCTATTCAATTCCATCGCAAGCATATCCTTGGCGATGTATTGTGGCGTCGCCCAGTCATCGTGCGCTATCTTTGGTGGGGCAGCTATGCTATAGAAGTTGTATATTGCTTACTCTTTGCTTTCGGCATCTGGTTTGGTCGTCGTGAGCGCATGCTATGGATGATGATGGCTGTATTTGCTTTCACCCTTATCATGCATATCGTCTGTGGCTTTGCAGCCAACGAGGTTCAGATTATGACAGCCCATTGGGCTTTCGTCATCCCTATCACCATCGGCTACCTTGCTCGCCGCTATCGTGCCGTCGACATCCTCATTGTCCTCTTAGCAATATACCTCCTTGCCTCCAACTTCTATCTACTCCACAGATATCTCACTTGGCCGCTAGCGAAGTAGAAGCCGCGAACTTCTACCCCAATTTTACAGGCACACCATGAGTATTCTTCACTTCTTTCATAACGAAGACGCTATGGAAATAGCCTACGCTATCGATATTGCCAAGCTTGGTGCGCATAAACTCTTGGTATGACTCCATATCGCGAGTTTGTATTTTCAACGTGAAGTCATATTCACCACTCGTATTATAGCATTCGGTGATTTCTTCAATATCTTGTATCGCCTCCATAAAGTCATCCATCAGCATTTGCGAATGGCGCTTAAGGCGCATATTACACAATACCGTCATACCATTGTCCGTCTTCTTAGCATCGAGTATGGCATGATAGCCTTTGATAAAGCCCTCACGCTCCAATCGCTTTTGGCGGTCGAAGGTGGGCGAGGTTGAGAGATTAACCCTCATTGCAAGTTCTTTTACTGTAAGCGTACTATTCTCTTGAAGGATGTGCAATATTTTGCGATCTATACTATCAAGTTCTGAGAATTTCATTTATTGCCGAATAATATTCTGTTATTATAAAGTTTTCGAGCACAAAAGTAGTATATTTTCCTTAACTCACCAAATATTCTTTGCCAAAGCACGCAACTATCATACCTTTGCAAACGAAATAATGATAACAACAAAACAAACAACAATTATGACAAAGACTATTAATGGCATTCAGGTTCCACAGCGAGCTGATTTCGTAGGCAGTTTCCTTCGTCCCGCAAATCTCAACGATAACAATCGCGACGAATATGTAGCACAACTGGTAGAGAAACAGAAGGAATTAGGCTATACCCTCATCACAGATGGAGAGTTCAACCGCACATTCTGGCACCTTGATTTCTTTTGGGGCTTTGGTGGTGTAACCCACGAGCCTGGTGGCGACATAGCCTTTAATGGCGAGACTGCACGCCTCGACAGAGTATATCTCACGGGCAAGCTAACAGCTCAGCCTCATCCTTTCATCGAAGCTTACAAGAAGCTGAAGAAATATGAAGATGACAAGCATATTGCCAAGCTCACCATTCCAGCTCCAGCACAGCTATTCCAGCAGCTTAATCTTCCTAAAAACTTCCTCGGCACCAGAGCCATATATCCTAATATCAACGACTTGATAAACGATATTGCAGCAGTCTACCGGGATTTCATTCACCAGTTCTATGCTGTTGGCGGTCGCTATCTCCAGCTTGATGATTGCTCATGGGGAGCAATATTGGGAGCTTCTGATTCCATTTCTTCACAGCGATATAAGGAGTTAGGTAGCAACCTTGATAATGTGAAAGAACAGCTGCTAACAGTCAACAATCTTGCAATAGAAGGTCATCCTGAAGATTTGGTAGTGGCAACCCACATCTGCCGTGGCAACTATCATTCCACATGGTTCAATAGTGGAGCCTACGATTCTGTTGCCGACTGGGCTTTTGCACGCGAGAATGTAGATGTGCTATATCTTGAATACGACGACGAACGCTCAGGTGGTTTTGAGCCTTTGGCAAAGGTTAGTCCAAACAAGCATGTTGTGCTCGGACTTATAACAACCAAGCGTCCTGAGCTTGAAGACGAAGACGAGGTTATAGCTCGCATCCATGAGGCAGCCAAGTACATACCATTGGAGCGTCTGTCGCTCTCACCTCAATGTGGCTTCGCATCTTGTGCCATAGGCAACAAGCTCACAGTAGAGCAACAATGGGCTAAGTTGCAACTTGTAAAACGCATCTCAGAGAAAGTTTGGGGATGACAATGTTTTAAGAATATGATCTAAATGGCAAGGATGCACGTATGGCGTACTTAGAAGAAAAATAGCAAATGTTATGAACCGAAATAAGATCGACATCCTTCTCTTATATTTTAAGCTTATGAGAATAAGTAGTAGTTCATCTTTTTTTTAAAAAAAAAGTTTGTTTTTCTATAGTTTTTTGCTTTTTTTATATATATTTGCAAGCATAAAGTGAATTATAAACTACATAATAACAATTTTACAAAGCACTGTTATATGAAAAAAATGTTTCTTTCCCTAATAGCTTTGTTGACAAGCTTCATCACACAAGCACAGAAGGTGGAATACACAACCTTCATTTACACAAGCGACGACCTCGCAGAAGAGATTGCCCAAAAAAGTTCTGAAGCAGAATCACGCGGATATCTCGCTGACCTCTACAACGCCAGCAAGAATGCCTCAAATGGCATTGCGTCCGGCTATGTATCATCATTTATTGACATGGGTGTCAATGCCATCGGTTCACTCTTCACGAGTAACACACGCCACCAACAGGAATGGACAGAGATGGTGAAGAAAGAAAACGTGTATCAGACAAAAATAAGCACGGTTTCGGAAATGAACGATTTCTACAAAGAAACATCTTTCGATGGAGCTATGGATCCAAAGGGAATGACTTTCGATGGCATCGGATGCCTACGCAAGGAAGGTCAAGATACTCTGTTCTACATTTCATGCCACATAGACCGTTCGAAAATAAACCGCATCATCAACCACTCAAAGTTTGAGCTGGTGCTTGATACGCTCATCATCAGTCCCACACGTAGCAACCTGCCGAACACCACCCTTGACATTCCCTACTCGTTCAAAGACCGCAAGAACTTCACACTTTCCATGGACATCCGTTTGTTGTCATCATGGATGAACGAGATTGTACAACTGCAGAAAGATCAAGAGCTTGGTCGCTTCGCCATCAATATTCCAGTAGACGAGAGCGTTCTCGATAGTAAGGGATTCCTACACTATGTACGCAAGGCAGGACAGCCATCAGCCTACAAGGTACTGGGCGAGAGTTTCATCGTTCCACGCTCATTCATGGGACACCGAGACGAGAACGACAACTACCGAAATAGTTGGGGAACAGGCGAGTACAAATTAGATATAACACTAAAAGAAACCTGCGAAGCTACAGAAAACTACAAGAATAACTGGAAAGCCGACCGTAAGTATCGCAAGAGTCTGAAACCACAGAAGGGATTCCTCGAAACCAGTTGGCAAACAATTTCCAACCAACGTTGGGACGAAATGTCGAAATCGTGGGTTATCACTACACTCAAGGCACCAGCTAGCATCATAACTCGCGACTTGATAGACAAGTTAGGTCTAAACACAGCCACGACCTCTGCTGCAGGAGCTGGTTCGCAAGCTGCACAAATGGCAGCAATGAAGGCTGCACAAGCACAGCAGGCAGGCAAACAAGGGGCACAAGGCGCAGCCCCACAAAAGCCATAAGTCCGACATAACATTCCGTCTATGAAAAGATATCTGTCCGTATTGCTGCTACTGCTATGTTGTACGATGTCAGCTTTGTCGCAGACTAAGGCTGACACACTTATCAGTGAGCACCGCCAATGGATGAAGAAATACTATCCGAAAGCCGAATCTCTCAGTGAAGAACAATTGCTGAGAGAGGCGGCTTTCGCTGTTTATGACCATCTGCAAGAGCCAGAAGCAATTGCATTGCTCCATGCCGTGGGAAGGCAAGTTCCCACAGTGGAAAGCTATGCGTCTTTAACAGAGCAACACATGGCGGACACTAAATATCGCTACGCCATCCAGGCATTGGAAGCACTCTATGGATATGCCGTGTCGCATTTGGGAGAGAACAACCCTACCACAGGATGGTGCAAGTTCCTTTGGCTGTATTTAAGTGGCGACATGCAAAATGTAGAGCCACAATTCACCGATGCTGCCATTGTGCAACAGCGCATTGCTGACAAAACAGGCAACAAGGAGAATGAGGCATTGGCGTGTCTGTTTAAAATTACCCGCTTCTGCATTTCCAATTGGTCGAATATTATCTGCAATCCCGATTTATACGGATATGTTCTGAAAACGGAAAAAGAAACTGTGCGACTTTTAAAGTCTCAAGATTTGCCGAAAAGAACCAGAGCATGGTTGTATGCCCAAATGGCGCTGGCAAAGAGTAATATGAATGGGGCGAATGTCGATATTGTTTATCAATGCGAACAAGTGAAATATGATGACACGTACGAACTACACGATGGCATTATGAGCAATGCCGGATATTATTTCCGCATGGCAGAGCAAGAGTATCTGTGTATCTATCCTCAAAGTCATCCTGAATTTATGAACCTTTATTGCACATGGGAAAATCCTCAGACGCCCCACTTCTTTTTCGGGAAAGACGAAGAGGAAATGCAACGTGTTTTCTGCCGTTATGTTCAAAAATACTATCCCCGTGGTGACATAAATCAAATCCTACAACCATTAGAACGAGAAGAAGCAAGGGTAAGAATGGGACAAAAAGTAGACATCTCTTATTTATATAATACTTATCTAAATTGTCTCAAAAACAATCTTGGCACCACCAATGCCTATCTCATCGGATTCGTAGACCGTTTGGCAAGTCTATTGGCTCCCAATTCACCTGAGAAATACAAGTTAGCAGAGAATGAATTCAACAGGCTTGTAGACCATCAATGTGGTTCCGACAGTCTGAAGGCAGCCTGCTATCGCATAGGGTTGTATAGAAAATTGAGAAATTTGAAGCAAAAGGAAGCCATGCAAGCCATAGAGCACGCAGCCAACATCTACGAACGCCATCACGACTCCAGTGTCATTTCCATCCTACTTGGCAGGATGCTCACGACCTATTATTTCTACGACATCAAGCTCTATGAGCAAAGTTACAAGTTTAAATCATTAGTGTGCGAGGATCTGAAAGCCCACTACGGAGAGACCTCACCCTTTTATCTCCATGAAAAAGAAGATGCGCTGTTGCTGCTTGGACAATTTGACAACAAATCGGCAAGCGAACAATTTTCCCAAGTTATAAAACAGATGGAAGCTGCCAAAATGGATGTGGTCAATGCCATTGACCATTTTGCCAGCATAGAGCAACAAGGGGAGCGCTATGCACATGCTGCAGAATTAAGTCAAGAGGCATATCGCTTGGCTGCAAAACAAGGACTGACCCACCAATGCGCACACTTGCTATTCAGAAAGTTTTATGCGCTGAAACATATAGAAAACACAACAAAAGAACAAGAAATGATATTCAAACGCATCAAGAAAATTCTTGATACGAACACCGACACATTATCTTTTCTTCCTGACAATTTTTACCAAGCCGCTTGCTATTACAGAGACAAAGCTGAATATGCACAAGCATTGGACATGATAGATAAAGGTATTGCCATTTGTAAAAGGCAAAAGCAAGGGTTTTCATCTGGGTACATTGCTCTTGCTACACTCCGTTATTCAATATATTTTTCCAACTTAAACGACAAAGGCATGGCATACAAGTTGATTAATGAAGATATGGAAGAATTTGAAAAGCAGAATCTGAATGCCTATACAACAGAAATGCTCGATTATCTATGTGGCGTTTTCAACTACTATGATAATAAGTACGATGATGTTTATACTTGGTGCCGGTATTTCAATCTCATCGGAACAATGTCTCTCAGCATTGCTGAACAAAATAATTTTGACGAAGAATACACACTCAAATATCATTCATATATATTGAACAAAGCTGTGTACTGGTGTGAGTATTATGCAAAATTAAAAAAAAGAATAGACTTCAGTAAGTTAACAGAGACAAGGAAAAGAGAAGTTGAAGAATTTTTTGAGCCATTCGATTCTATCATCGCACTTTTGAGTACCATTGACCAATATATACAAGCATTCGAAAAGGCAGTTCCAAATTATCAGCAAAACGTATACTATCTTCAACTACTCAATACTGCAGAAGAGTATTATTTACACATAGAACCCATTTTTAAGAAATCTGAAGAATATCTCAAGAAACATTTGCAACTGTCTATAAATCACTTTCCTATTGAGGAACTAAAAACACTCGTAAAACTTGGAGATCTATACAGAGAGAACGGAAAATATTACGAAGCAAAAACTCATTATACACAAGCTATAAAAAAGATTGAAAAAGACAATACGCAATCCATTGAGAATAAGATGTCCATAAATTCTCGAATGATTGCGATAAGCCAACATCTGAACAATTTTGATGATATGTGGAGATACACCGAAAAGTTCTATACTTATTGTCAATCTATCTATGATAATAATCTCCGTTTCCTCACCCAAAAAGAGCAAGAATATACCATTAGTACTGTGGGATATCCTGCAGACTGGCCAACTTCGTGCCTTGCCGTATATCCCAAACGAGAGAAAATTGCAGGAAAAGTTTACAATGCAGTGCTTTATAGTACTGGTGTCCAACTTCGTTCACAACAGCTTCTTCAACGAACCATTGCCCAATCGAAAGATAAAGAACTTATCAGCATGGCCAATAAGTTGAGAAAGCTACAATCAGAATTAAAGATTGAAAATCCTTCCGATTTGCCCGATCAACAGATTAATGATAAAGGCTTTGATTTTCAAAAAGCAAAAGCTGTCAACAGTTACTTGAACGAGGTAGCAAATAAACGCAACAAAATGAATGCCCTTGAACGACAGATTATCGAACGGGCTACGCCCTATTTGAAAGCGAAGTCACAAGAAACTTCATGGACACAAGTGCGCGACAAACTTCAACCTGCAGAAGTTGCCATCGAGTTTATCATTGCAGATCACTCTGTCATGGCATTGGTGATAAAGCCCAAATGCAAGACACCTATTTCTGTCATGTTGACTTCTACAGACTCTCTGAAAGCCGCTATCAGCGGACTTCAAACAAAGTCATCTGCCGCCACAGCCCGCAAGCTTTACAATGGTAAAGCCGTTAACCTATATGGCATGTTATGGCAACCTCTTGAGAAAGAACTCAAAGGGGTGAGCAAAGTGTATTACGCCACTCAAGGTATGCTCTACTCCATTGCCTTTGCCGCCATCAGCACCCCAGACGGCAAGTATCTCGCAGACCATTATGACCTGTGTCCGCTCACCACCACAGCGCAATTAGTACAAGACGATGAGGAAGAAAGCCCCAAATCTATCCTTGCCATGGGCAACATCTACTATACAGACAAACAGAGACAACAGGTGGCTACTGGTGACATCAACGGTGCACGTGGCGGTGAGGAAGATGTCTCCATCAACGACTTCAGCGACCGTGGTGCCAAACGCTATCATTTCAAATATCTGCCTTTCACAAAGAAAGAGATAGAAGACTTGAGTAGTATAATAAAAAACCGTCAATTGACACTTGAAGAAGGAACTGAAGCAACAGAGGAAAATCTACGCAAACAATTGGCTAAAAAGCCTGACGTGCTCCACCTTGCCACCCATGGATTCTTCATAGCAAAAGCCGACGATGCAAGAGAAGTACCTTTCTTTAAACACTATTCGCAAGCAATAGAAAATTCCATGCAACGTGCAGGTATCGCTCTTGCAGGTGCAGAGGACACATGGACAGGAGTACAACAACCCGAGGAAGCTAACGACGGAATCCTCACTGCCAATGAAGTGGCACAAATGGATCTCAACGGCACTCAACTTGTGACTCTCTCAGCATGTGAGACAGCTTTAGGCGACTATTCCTTCGAGGGAGTATTCGGACTGCCACGAGGGTTCAAGCAAGCAGGCGTAAAGTCGCTCTTGGTGAGCTTGTGGAGTGTTAATGATAAATCAACATCTCTTTTGATGTCTTCATTCTACCGTTACTGGATGCAAGGAGAAACCAAACAGCAGGCTTTCAAGCATGCCGTAAACGACGTACGTAAAGATTATCCCGAACCTTTCTACTGGGCACCATTTGTATTACTCGATGCCACAGAATAATAAACAACAGAAAATATATACTCATGACACAAACATCCCTTTTCAAAAAATGGCTGTTGACTCTGCTTTTCTTAAGCAGTTTCATGTGGCTTCATGCACAGTCAGCATACGAATACATTGAGGAACACCGCCAATGGATGAAAGAACACTATCCCAAGGCAGAAAATCTCAATGAATCACAGTTGCTCCGTGAAGCGGCTTTTGCAATTATGGATGAACTGCAAGAACCCGAAGCCATGATGTTGCTTCATGCCGTTGGTAAACAAATTCCTGAGGTGGAAGCCTATGCCATCTTCGAAGAGACCGACGGCAAGGACTATAAGTTCGTGCACACACTTCAAGCCCTTAAAGCACTGTATCACTATTCCGAACAGCAATTGGGCAGAGAAAACGTCACTACCGGGTGGTGTAAATATTTATGGATGAATTGCCGCAGCAACATAGAAAACATCTATCCTTTGATGGACGACCTTATCAGAGAACAGAAAGTAGCTGCGCAAAAGAACAGCAACAAAGAGAACAAAGCTTTGGTATGTCTGTTTCAATTACTCAAGTTTGACGTTTCTCAACTTGAAACATTCATAAATTCGCCCGACCTTTACGACGAAGTCTTGCAGACAGAACAGGAAGCTGTTAAGCTCTATCCATTTGCCGACAAGACACCAAGTCATATGCGTGCATGGCTTTACACACGCTTAGGTGCTGCGAAGAGTTCCTTTTCTGCCATTTACGAATCTGAAGTGGCTTTTAATAAAGTAGAACTTTTGTCTGATTCTTATTATAGTCACAATTCCAACACGGGTATTCTGCATAATGCAGAGCATTACTTCAAACTCGCAGAAGAAACATATCTACAACTGTTCAAACCTGGTCATCCTGAAGTTATCGAATATTACGTAAGTGCAGAGAGTGCCAGAGAGAATTACAACACCATCAGCGATGATAATATTAATGTTCTCAAAGTGTTCTACGACTATTCCTCTCAATACTATGGTCAGGGCACTCTATCAACCATATTGCGAAAGTTGAACTATTGGAGCATGCTTGCCTCACGAGGCAAGGACATTAAAGATGTTTTCATGTGGCGTTCCATATTAGACTCATTCAAACAATATTTAGGTGAGGAATGTCCATACTATTCAACAATGGCATTGCATATATGCGAGATTGTAGCTATCTATGCCCCAAATGATTTCAACGAGGCATCACAGATCTTTGACGAAGCTGTGGCAAAAGCATGGGGAGAAAACAACATGAAGGCTGCCTATGAGCGCTATATGCTTTATAGTTCTCTTAAGGACATTATGCCACAAGTTTACAAAGAAAAAGTTGACTTCGTATCAATTTTGCTTGGTCGCCGCATGGCACTTGACGTATACATGGGAACACGTGATTTGCAAACAGGCACCAATATACAGAAGCATGTATGTGAAGACACGGAACAGAGATACGGAACTTCATCATACATCTATCTGCAAGAAAAGGCCATGGAACTAAACTTGTTGGGTTCTTACGACAGCGAGGCTGCACGCAAGCAATACCCTGCACTCATTGAACAAATGAAGAAGGCAAACATCGATCATACCGATGTATTGGGAGATTATGCGAACCTTGAAAACGGAGCCAACAATTTAGAGCTTGCCGCCAAGCTCTACCAACAAGCCTATGATGAGTCGAAAGACAAAGGAATGACACAAAGACGTGCCTATCTTTTACTATCAAAATTGAGCGTCCTAACATTCATTAAAGGAACAGAAAGAGAACAAGAAAGCGTATACGCAAAAGCAAAAAAGATACTTGATACCAATACAGACTCTCTCGATTTCATTCCGATAAATTATGGTCTTGCGTCTGATTGGCTCTACTCTAAAGGTAGAATTAAGGAAGCATTAAGCATGGTCAATAAAGGTATAGATATATGCCATTGGCAAGACTCCGGATTCTCAAATACATACATCACCTTGTTGATCAAACGCTACAACATCTACATGTATGGTCTTGACGACATGAGCACTGCCTACAAACTTATGAACGAAGATCTCGAAATGTTCGAACAACAAAACCTCAACTATTATACCACAGACATGCTTGACTTTCTGTGGGGAGTCTACAACTTGATGCCAAAGAACAATGACAACACAGACACCCTCATGAAATACTTTACGCTCATCGCAAAGATGACGACAAGCATCGGACAACAAAACGGACAAGAACCAAGATTCATGTCTGTTTATGGTGTAAAATTGTATTGCGAATTAATCCGCTTCTATATTCAAGGTACTAACATCAAAAAACTGGTCAACACAGACCAGATGTCTGAAGATCAACGGATGGCATGGGCAAGATCTTGGAAAAACTTCGATGATTTTTTTGATATGCTTGCTTCAATTGAAACCCAGTTAAACGAACTGCAAGACCAACTGCCACAATTCAACAAGCAAATCGATTATTTCAATATGCTTGACGCATTTGAAAACTACTATCTATTATCGACTGGAGAAAAACAAATCCTGCGTGGGATAACCTCGTGTTTGTAAATGGTCGAGTTGCTGCAAATAGATCAACGCAAAAAGCTATGTCAAGCTATATGAAAAAAGTCTTAATAGAAACGGACGGTAATGAAGATGGCTAACCTTACCAAAGAAGATATTCGGTCGGTTATCGAAACAATT
>OQWI01000666.1_pt1 | contig 15574 bp, 17 predicted proteins | sample 1691551 | NCBI WGS metagenome assembly OQWI01 (sample SAMN03418259, study PRJEB22391) | human gut metagenome | biome: human-gut; feature: organic feature; material: feces | host: Homo sapiens | place: Tanzania | collected 2013-01
CAATGGAATCGATGCAAAAAAACTATTCCACGAATTTATAGACTGAAAAAAAACGATGTAGTATTATGAAAACATGGAAGCACCAAAAACGCCGGATTATGCGGTTCTGAGCAGCTGCGGAAAATACACATCATTCACTTTTAAGAACCACAGCATAAGATTCAGAACCTCAGCCGCGCTGAAAAAATACACAGAAGTCAAAAAATGGGATTCAGGCTATCTGGTTGTAACCGCGGACTACAAAAAACTCGGTCTCACAGAAGAATACATCGACCTGATTCCAATTCTGAAAGATTTGCATTTTAATGAAAAAGAATTTCTAGCCCCGATAAAGGAAGTGAAAATTGAATACTGAAAAAATCAAGGAACTGGCAGACAACGCGGAAGTAATCATCTGCGGATACGCATTCTCAAAATGTGAAAACGGCATTTCGGTCTTAAATCTGAATGCTCCAGACCATGCAGCAGTTTTTTCAAACGAAGGAGAAATGCTTGAAACCAGCATGGACGACATAGAGCTTTCAATAGTCCGTGACTATCTTGAAAAAAGCAAGAAATATATGGAATGTGAAAATGCCTAAATATTTTGAATTCAAAGTCTGCGGATATTATTTGTACTTCACCGCAAAATGTATTGTTGAAGCGTTTCATGTCCACGCAAGCGACTCAAAACTTACAGAGGAAGAAGCTGCAAAATTTTTTGTAAGGGAGGACGGCTCGACTTTGATACAGAAAAAAGGCACTCTTAATGATAAAGAAATCCGAAAAATACAAGACTTCATAAAAGACAATTACAAAGATATGTACAAAACTTGGGCTGTCTTGAGCGAAAACGGATTCTACAAAAAATAAAAAAGGAACAGAATATGAAATTCATCTCGTGGAACGTGAACGGACTTCGCGCCGTGATGGGAAAAAACTTTATGGAGGCGTTCGGCTCGCTCGACGCGGATTTTTTCTGCTTGCAGGAGACAAAGCTCCAGGCCGGGCAGATTCAGATGGAGCTCCCGGGCTATCATCAGTTCTGGAACTACGCCGAAAAAAAAGGCTACTCAGGAACAGCGGTTTTCACAAAGCACGAGCCTATTTCCGCAAGCTATGGAATCGGAATCGCAGAGCACGACACGGAAGGCCGCGTAATCACCCTTGAATACGAGAAATTTTTTCTTGTGACGGTCTACACGCCGAATTCACAGGACGAGCTTCGCCGCCTTGAATACAGAATGAAATGGGAGGACGACTTCCGCGCGTATCTAAAAACGCTCGCCCGAAAAAAAGGCGTAATTGTCTGCGGAGACATGAACGTCGCCCACGAGGAAATCGACATCAAGAATCCCAAGACGAACCGCCGAAACGCCGGATTCACGGACGAGGAGCGCGGAAAAATAACAGAGCTGCTTTCGTCAGGATTCACGGACAGTTTCCGCCACTTCTACCCCGACACCGCCGGAGTCTACAGCTGGTGGTCGTACAGATTCCACGCCCGCGAAAAGAACACAGGCTGGCGGATTGACTATTTCCTCGTTTCCAACAGCATAAAGGACAAGATGACCGGCGCGAAAATCCACACGGAAATTCTTGGAAGCGACCACTGCCCGGTCGAGCTGGATATGGAATTTTAATATTAATAAAGGAAAATATTATGAAAAAATTCAGTTTTATTTTTTTAGCGACATTTCTTGTTTCATGCACATCAATCCCAAATAATCTTGAGCAGTCCTTAAACCATTCTTTTAAGGACGGAATATATTACTATACTTATGAGCGCACAATGGAAAGCTACGACTTCATTTCGCCGGAAATAGAATACAGCATAAACATAGACAGAAAAGGATATGGACAAGCTGTATTCGTAAAGGAATCACAGTTCTTTGAGCCTGAACTAAATTTTATCATACAAGTAAATGACGACTTGACTCTATCAAGCCCAGACAATCCTTCGCTAAATGGATATGCAGAAAAAGACGGAAGAATGCACTTCCGCATGCTAATTGAAGAAAACAGTACAACATATCTATTGACACAACATTGCGTTCTTCTTTGGCACGGAACAGGAGCGGAATCCCTATTCAGTTCCTATGATGGAAAATACAAGCTTAAAGACAAATCGGGAAGCGAAATAGAAATAGAAGTTGCAAAAGGTGTTTACAAAGGAGGGGGTACGGGAGTTATAAACGCCGACGGAACATTCTATAACGGATACAGCCAGACAATAAAAATTTCCATGGGACAAATGGTAAGTTCAAACACATCGATAGAATCTGAATCAAGAGGTGTTTTTTCACCTGGAGGAGGACTTGACCTGAAAACCTTAACGACAACAGACAGCGGATACGGAAGCAGCCAAAATCAGAATATATTCTCCACTGTAAATTCTATTTCAGCTCATACAGAAACCGCACAGTCAGTGCTTTGGAAACCTGCAAAAACAGGATACGAAATATATTATCCAGATAAAAATATCCCCGAATGGTATGAGTTTGGAATAAAAAAAGACAATGATTATTATTATGCCTGCGGAACGAAACAAAAGGGCGACAAAGAAACTGCCGTTCAGCTTGCAAAAATTTACGCATTAAGCGAGCTCTCTTCAATTTCGTCTTTAGAAATTTCTTCAAAGACAATTGCTTCTGCACAGGCATCGCAGTCAGATGAAAAAAGTGAGCATATAAAAAATATTACGCAGCATACAGACACTGCAACAAACTCGCAACTTCCTTACGAAATAGTAAATGAGTTTTATGACACTTCAGCATGCAAAGCATATATAAAAGTCCGTGTTCCAAGAAATGCGATTAAAAACTGGTAAATGTTTTTGAAGAAAAAATAAAAAGCATTATATAACAAAAAAGCCGCCTTTGGAAAACCAAAAGCGGCCATTTTTATACAGTCTTAAAAGTCAGCATTAGAGGCTTGCGTGGCAAGTGCGGGCAATAACATCGTCCTGCTGTTCCTTTGTAAGGTTGATAAAGCGAACTGCATAACCAGAAACACGAACTGTGAAGTTTGCATATTCTGGCTTATCAGGATGAGCCTGGCAGTCCTTGAGTTTTTCAACTCCAAACACGTTAACGTTCAAGTGGTGTGCTCCCTGATCAAAGTATCCGTCCAAAACGGTTACAAGGTTAGAAATGCGCTCATTCTCATCGTGTCCAAGAGCATTCGGGTTGATTGTCTGTGTATTTGAAATTCCGTCCAAAGCATATTTGTAAGGAACTTTTGCAACAGAGTTCAAAGACTTGATAAGACCTTTTGTTTCAGCTCCGTAAGAAGGGTTAGCTCCAGGAGAGAATGGCTCGCCGGCTTTGCGTCCGTCTGGAAGTGCGCCTGTTGCCTTTCCGTATACAACGTTTGAAGTAATTGTAAGAATAGAAGTTGTAGGCTCAGCATTGCGGTATGTGTGGTTCTTTTCAATCTTTGACATGAAAGTTTTAAGAAGCCATGTTGCAATTTCGTCCGCGCGGTCATCATCCTGTCCGTAGCGTGGGAAGTCGCCTTCAATTTCAAAGTCCTTTGCAAGTCCGCTTTCATCACGGATTACTTTTACCTTTGCATACTTGATTGCAGAAAGTGAGTCAACTACGTGGCTGAATCCTGCGATTCCAGTTGCAAATGTTCTCTTAAGATTTGTGTCTTCAAGAGAAAGCTCGGCAGCCTCATAGTAGTACTTGTCGTGCATATAATGGATTGCGTTCAATGTATTTACATAAAGACTTGCAAGCCATTCAAGCATAGCATCGTACTTGCGCATAACTTCATCATAATCAAGATAATCAGAAGTGATTGGAGCGAATTCCGGACCAACCTGAACTCCAGGTGTAAGACCTGCAGGCTCGTCTTTTCCGCCGTTGATTGCATAAAGAAGTGCTTTTGCAAGGTTTGCGCGCGCACCAAAGAACTGCATTTCTTTTCCTGTCTGAGTTGCAGAAACACAACAGCAGATTGAGTAGTCATCTCCCCAGATTGGGCGCATTACATCGTCGTTTTCATACTGAATTGAAGATGTGTCAATAGAAATCTTTGCGGCATAGCGGCGGAAGTTTTCTGGAAGTCTCTTTGAATAGAGAACTGTCATGTTTGGCTCCGGGCTTGGTCCCATGTTCTCCAATGTGTGGAGGAAGCGGTAGTCGTTCTTTGTAACCATGTCGCGTCCATCTTGACCGAGACCCGCAACTTCCAATGTAGCCCAAATCGGGTCGCCAGAGAAAAGCTGGTTGTAAGATTCAATACGTGCAAAGCGAACCATGCGGAACTTCATAACAATATGGTCAACAAGTTCCTGTGCTTTTTCTTCTGTAAGGATTCCTTTCTTCAAGTCGCGCTCAATGTAGCAGTCAAGGAATGTAGAAATGCGTCCTACAGACATTGCAGCACCGTTCTGTGTCTTGATTGCGGCAAGGTAGCCAAAATAAAGCCACTGGAAAGCTTCTTTTGCATTCTTTGCAGGATTTGAAATATCATATCCGTAAATCGCAGCCATTGCCTTGATTCCCTTGAGAGCCTTAATTTGCTCAGAAATTTCTTCACGGAGACGGATAACATCATCTGTCATTGTGCCGTTTCCGCAGTTAGCCTTGTCCTGCTCCTTGCACTGGATGAGATAATCAATACCGTAAAGAGCAACACGGCGGTAGTCTCCTACAATGCGTCCGCGACCATAAGTATCAGGCAAACCGGTAAGAATGTGAGCCTTGCGGGCTTTTCTGATTTCTGGAGTATAAACTTCAAATACAGCGTCTGAGTGAGTTTTATGATATTCTGTGAAAACTCTGTGGAGCTCAGGATTTGGCTTGTAACCGTACATTTCAAGACACTGCTCAGCCATTCTGATTCCGCCATAAGGCATAAACGCTCTCTTAAGAGGCTTGTCTGTCTGAAGACCTACAACCTGCTCAAGTTCTTTTCCTTCCGGGCAAATATATCCAGCCTGATGAGCTGTAAGGCTAGTAACAACGTCTGTATCCAAATCAAGAACGCCTGATCTTTCCTTTCCGTCAAGACCAACACATTTCTTATTATGCTCAGCTTTCTGTAACTTCTGGAGCTCATCGAACAACTTGCTTGTGGCAGCTGTAGGTCCAGCCAAGAATGACTCATCTCCGCTATACTGAGTATAGTTAGCCTGAATAAAATCGCGAACATTGACTTCGCTTGTCCACAAACCTTTTGGGTTAAAACCTTCCCATTCAGCTCTCATGTTCATTTCAAAACCTCTTTGCATTGAAAAATTCAACTATAATAACTGGAAGCATTATAGACCATTGCTTTTTTTTATGCAATTGCCAAAAATGACAGTCCAATTCCCGATTTAATAATTTGTAATTATTACAATTATGATTATAATACAATTATAAAAAATATCAAGTGATTTACAAAAAAATATAAATTATTCTAAAAAATACCAACTTTCTTCTATATTATAAGGATAAATAAACAAAATTAGAAAAGTTTTAATAAAAAAAATATTGTCGATTTTTATAATTTTTAGTATCTTTATTTACAATAAAATAAAATTTTTAAGCTGTCTTTAGATTTTTCAAGACAGTCAATAAAAATAGGAGTTAGAATCATGGCTAAACAGTTAGTTTACAGCGAAGATGCACGCAAAAAAATGCTGAGCGGAGTTGAGCAGATTGCCCGCGCAGTAAAAGTAACATTAGGACCTTGCGGACGCTTGGTTATGCTTGACAAAAAATACGGCGCACCAACAATCACAAAAGACGGTGTTTCAGTTGCAAAAGAAATCGAGCTTAAAGATCCATTTGAAAACATGGGAGCACAGCTTGTACGCGAAGTTTCCTCAAAGACAAACGATGTAGCAGGAGACGGAACAACAACAGCAACAGTTCTTGCCTATGCAATTGTACGCGAAGGACTCAAGGCAGTTTCAGCAGGAATGACACCAATTGAAATCAAACGCGGAATCGACAAAGCGACAGCAATCGCAGTTGAAGAAGTAAAAAAGAACAGCCGCGCAGTAAAAGGCAACGAAGATATTACTCACGTAGCCACAATTTCTGCAAACAACGACCCTGAAATTGGTAAAATCCTTGCAGATGCAATTGAAAAAGTCGGAAAAGACGGCGTCATCACAGTTGAAGAATCCAAGAACATGGATACAACTGTAAAAACTGTAGAAGGAATGCAGTTCGACCGTGGATATATTTCTTCTTACTTTGTAAATGACCGCGAGCGCATGGAAGTAAACTACAACGATGCTTACGTCCTTATTTATGACGAAAAAATCAGCACAATGAAAGATCTTCTTCCTGTTCTTGAAAAAGTTGCCCAGACAGGAAAGCCTTTAATCATTATTTCTGAAGACCTTGACGGTGAAGCTCTTGCAACTTTGGTTGTAAACTCAATCCGCGGAACTCTCAAATGCTGCGCTGTAAAAGCTCCAGGATTCGGCGACAGAAGAAAGGAAATGCTTCAGGACATCGCAATCCTCACAGGCGGAAAAGTAATCACAAAAGACCTTGGACTTAAGCTTGAATCAACAGAACTTGCAGACCTTGGACAGGTTAAATCTGTAAAAATCGACAAGGACAACACAACTTTGGTTGATGGAGCCGGAGACAAAAAGGCAATCGCTGACCGTGTTGCAGAAATCAAGAATCAGATTGAAAAGTCAACTTCTGACTACGACAAGGAAAAACTCAAGGAACGCCTTGCAAAACTTTCTGGCGGTGTAGCTGTAATCAACATCGGTGCAATCACAGAAACAGAAATGAAGGAAAAGAAATTCCGTGTTGAAGATACTCTCGCAGCAACAAGAGCGGCCTTGGAAGAAGGAATTGTTTCAGGCGGAGGACTTGCACTCATCGAAGCAAGCAAAGTTCTTGACGCGGAAAAAGAAAATCTTACTGGAGATGAAAAAGTTGGTTTCCAGATTATAAAGAGAGCCTTGGAAGAGCCTATTCGCCAGATTGCAGAAAACGCAGGTGTAGACGGAGCTGTAATTGCTGACAAGGCAAAGGCAGAAAAGAAAGGTGTTGGCTACAATGCCGCTACAGGCGAATGGGTAGACATGATGGAAGCTGGAATCATCGACCCGGCAAAAGTTACAAGATGCGCTCTCCAGAATGCTGCTTCTGTAGCTGGAATGCTGCTCACAACAGAATGCGCTATCACAGATATTCCTGAACCTCCAGCACCAGTTGCTCCACAGGCGGGCATGGATGGAATGGGCGGAATGTACTAATAGCAATTCCAAACTTTAAAGCTAGAAATGCGGCTGCGACCAATAAACGGTTGCGGCCGTTTTTTGTTTTAAATAAACCATATTTCGTGATAGAATATATCATTATAAATTACTCTTATTTTTTGGGGAACAAACTATGCAGACAACCACAAAGACACCTTGGGATTTTTTAAGCAAATACAAAGACAGCGACTTTTCAGGAGAATGGCCAACAGTTCCCGAAATGTTTTTTATAACAACAAAGCGATTTCCAGAAAGACCTTGCTTTACAGATTTTGAAGGCGAAGGCGGCTCAAAAAACACTCTTTCATATTCACAGGTAGAACAAAAAGTCAAGGAACTTGCTTCCTGGCTTACAGAAAAAGGAATTCAAAAAGGAGACAGAATCGCAGTAAGCGGAAAAAACTCTCCACAATGGGGACTTGTATTCCTCGCATCTCTTGCCGCCGGAGCTACAATCTGTCCTATAGATTACGCTCTCCATGAAGAGGAAATCAAAAATCTTTTGAACACAGCCAAGCCAAAATTCTTTTTTGTTGATGAAGAAAAGTTTCCAACCTTTGACGCACAAAATGCTGAATACAAAGTTTATTCGCTCAGCCCTAAGTTTCCAGAAAAATACGTTTACAGCTTAAAGCCCAATTCAATTGAACATGATTTCCGAAGCGCAAAAGAAGATGATCTTGCGGCAATTCTTTTTACAAGCGGAACAACAGGAAATCCAAAAGGCGTAATGCTCACCCACAAAAATCTTGTAAGCGATGCATATATCGCGCAGACCCGCATGGACATTTTTTCAACTGATGTTTTTTACGCGCTCCTTCCGATTCATCACGCTTACACAATGCAGGCGGTTTTCATAGAAAGCCTTTCCGTAGGAGCTGAAATCGTATTCGGAAAAAGCATGGCTGTTTCCCGGCTAATGAAAGAACTTCGCGAAGGACAAATCACAATGCTGCTTGGTGTTCCGCTTTTGTTCAATAAGCTGCTCTCAGGAATAATGAAAGGAATCAAGGCGAAAGGCCCGCTTGTAAACGGCGCAATCCATGCCATGATGTGGATTTCCTACATAATAAAAAAAGTTTTCAAAGTAAATCCCGGCAAGACACTTTTTAAAAGCGTGCTAAAACAAGCAAATATTCAGTCGCTAAGAATTGCAATCTGTGGCGGCGGACCTCTTGCTTCAAGCGTGTTCAAAATCTACAACGAAATGGGTATCGACTTTGTGCAAGGCTACGGACTTACAGAAACAAGCCCGATTATCGCATTGAACCCGATAAGCCGCTTTAAAATTGAAAGTGTCGGTCAGTATTTCTTTCCGTACATGGAAATGAAAATTCTTGAGCCTTCTGCGGATGGAATCGGAGAAGTAGCGGTAAAAGGTCCGATGGTTTTTAAAGGCTACTACAACATGGAAGAAGAAACCGCAAAAGTTTTTACTCCAGACGGATTCTTTAAAACCGGCGATCTTGGAAATCTAGACAGCGAAGGCTACCTTATTCTTGCAGGACGTGTAAAAAACATGATTGTTACAGAAGGCGGCAAAAACGTTTATCCGGAAGAAATTGAAAACGCATTCCAGCTTTTTACAGACATAGCACAAATCACAGTGCGCGGCTACATTGCAGACAAAGCAACAAAAAGCGAGCAAATCGAAGCCCTTGTCTATGCCAGCGACGACCTTTTTGCAAGACTGAATATAAACAGAGAAGCTTCTCCGCTAGACGAATCAGTAAAATCAGAAATTGAAAAAATAATCTCAAAAGTAAACAAGGAGCTTCAGCCTTACGCCCGCATCTCAAAAATCACAATGCTAGAACAGCCCCTCGAAATGACCACAACCCAAAAAGTAAAACGAGGAAAAATATCTAGCAATGAATAAAAGCATCTTATATCATGCAGGCAAAGAAATTGTGCAGTTCCCGGAAATCCGAAAAAGTTTATACACAAAAGATTTTTCATGGGGATTTTATTGCACAAACAACTGGAAGCAAGCCGTTCGCTGGGCAAACAGAAACTATGAAAAGCCTGTAATAAATTTTTTTGATTATACTGCCGATGAATCTCTTTCAATTTTAAAATTCAATGAAATAAATGATGAATGGCTTGAATTCATTGCCCATTGCCGAAGCGGAAAAACTCACAATTACGATATTGTAGAAGGACCGATGGCAAATGACACAGTTTGGAATTACGTTAACGATTTTATAAAAGGCACAATTACAAAAAAACAGTTTTGGGTGCTTGCAGAATTCAAGCATCCTACGCACCAAATAAGCTTCCATACATTGTCGGCATTAAACTGCCTTAATTTCAAAAAAAGCGAGATTGTATATGACCGAAGAACAGAGGAATGATTTTTTTTATGTTTGTGCGCTGATTGAATTTATTGCCAGGAAAACAAAGAACCGCCGCGGAACTGTTGTCAATGCGCTTGGAAAAAAAGGTGTTCACAAGCAGCTCTATGCCGCACCTGTAAATCACTGCCTCTCGTTTGAGCAAGTAAGCGATGAAATAATCAGGGATTACAAAATTCCAGATGGCGACTTTGAAACTGTAAAAAACTGCAAGTACACGTTGCCCGGATTTCAGGACATAGGAAAACTTTACTGCATAATGATAGAAGACCTTGCCGCTCCAGGAACAGAAGAAGAAACTTTAATCAAGCTGTTCAATTCGTTTATAAGCGACCAAATTTCAAACTTCAACACAGACCTTTACTATCAAAACCCAAGTTATCTTGAAGAATCCTACAAGGCAGGAAGACTGCTGGAATAGAATATTATTTCCGTGAAAGTTTTTACAGAAAAAAAGCCGTGCCGGATTTTGCATTTAAACGCATTTTCCAGCACGGCATTTATTTTTAGATTTTTATGAAAAAGCCAAATGAGATTATTTTTCTCCCTGATAATTTGGATCTTCATAAAAGGAATGAATCCAACTTGAAAGATCTCTTTCCCAGTCCATCATTGCCATGTAGCCATCATAATCATCATATATTTTTTCTGTGGCTTTAGCTTTAATAGGTGTATTAAAAAGCTCATACGCTCTTTTAAAATCTTCTTTCTTTAGAGCCTTTTCTGCATTATCATTCTTTTTCGCCATTTCCTGAAGATAAGGCTCATTTGGAATTTTGGCTGGTCTTTTTGATTTATAGTTCTTTATATTGCGTGGACCTGTGTCAACATTAGTATTAAAACCAGGCAAGTTAGGCATATCTTCTTTTCCAGCTGATTCAGTTGTCTGCTGTGAATTGTTCTTTCCGCCCACTCTTCCTTCAATGCCTTTTACAAGACTTTTCCACTTCTGAGCAAAACAAGCAGAGGCCGCAACCATAAGCAAAACCAATACGACCTTTGATTTTCTTGATAATTTCATATTTACTCCTTCTGATAAAGTGCGAATATTATACCACCAGCATAGTGAATTGTCAAAATAACACTAAACAGTTTATTTTAGAATATAAATTGCTTTTCCAGTAACATTCTGTGCAGAATCAGCAACAAAGACACGCTATATTTGATGTCATTATCCAGCTTGACTGGATAATCTTTTGAAGCAGATTTTAATATTCAGGATATAAAAGTGTTACAAATTATGATAAAAAATTAAGAAATGAAATTAATCAATAATTCTTGTATATATAAATTTTTTATTAGTTGACTTTATTTGAGTAACAAGTTTTTCATCTTCAAAAGAAATAAATAAGATTTCTTTGTAATCTTCTAAATCAGTTCCATCTGTGTAAAGCCATTCATTATTAGAATCCTTAAACTCCTCAAAAAACAGAATCATTATGTTTTTCTTTTTTAATGCTCTACCACGAAACCCTTTCACTAAATTTGAATTCTTAAACTCAAGAGTAAAATCCCCATACTCACTGAATTCAAGAATTCTATTACTGTCTTCCCATTTCCCATATATAGAATTAGGTTTATTGCAAGAGAACAAAAAAACAGAAAATAAGAAAAACAGCAATATATATATTTTATTCATTTATTGTGTCTTGAACTACAGGAAGAGGAGACAACATATAATTTTGATTTTTCTTTGGACCATAAACCCACAGCAAAGAAGGCAACCAAAGCAATAAACCGCATACCAAGTTAACACCTTTGACTTCTTTATTTAATTCTGTATACAAATCTCTATATCCATCTTTTTTTATTACAACATCTGGATTTTCCCATACAGCATTGCTCAGTTTTATTTGAGCTGGAGTTGTTCCAATCTCTTCTCCATCCACATATACTGTTGCCCCATCAACATCTGTGTTAAAATTAACTCTTGTTGATGAAACACAAGATGAACACATAACAACTAATGTTAAGCCTGAAATAAAGCTTACAAAAAATTTCTTAAACTTCATTTTTTACTCCTTATCCAATAAAGTTAAAAACAGTGTACTCCCCCCCCCCGACACTTTGTCAAGAACTGAAATAAATTTCAACTATCATTTACAGCACATCATCCAAGTTGTCAAAGCCATCAGCTGCATTTGCAAAACCGTATTCAATCCAAATGTATGCTTTGCTGGTAATATATGTCGCTTGCGTTTTTACTCCGACAGAAATTGTTGTCAATCCGCCGAATTTCTCAAAGTCGTCCTCACTAACAGACCAATGTGCCTCACAAATTCTTGAGCCTTCCGCAATTGTCAACATCCAGCTATCTTGTTTCAATTTATATGGAAGCACATCATCTGAAACAATCTCGTCAATTATCTCAAAGTTTCCGTATTTTCGTTCAAGAGGAGAAAGCAGTTTTGCAAATTCCTGTTTGACTTCCGTTCCGTAACTGTTTGCCTGAATCTCGCGACTTATTCCTTTTATATAATATAAACCTTCCGTTTCGCTAATCCAGACGACGTATCCTTCAAAAAGCGGATGCGATTTTACCGGCTGGATGTAGTATCTGTCGTCCGAAATATATTCCGGCTCGTTTCCGCCGCAGGCTTTAGTAACGTCTTCAATCGTCATTCCCATATCCAGCCCGAACGGTCCTGCAAAAACAGAAAGCGAATAAATAAACAGCAAAGTAAAAATTGAAATCAGTTTTTTCATAGTCAAAAACTCCTTGAAATATATGCTCGTTGAACAGCCTCGGTTGCTTTCCAGCCAAAATGACTGTCGTTATACCTTTTGGCTTCATCATCAAACATAACAGTATTGTTTTTTAGAATAATATTAAATACCACTATAAGATTCGGTTTTAACACAAGCGGCAAAATAAATCCACACCTCATAAAGCTATTGTTTTCTTTGCAACCAAAAACACAATCTTCACAAAAATAGGTCGGAACATAACTACGCAATTTTGGACAAATAACAATTCCGCCACGGTAAATTTCTAGCTTTAATCCGTAATTCAATAAAATTTCTTTTCTTTCTTGAATCAGGCGACTGTTATCATCATAAATGATTTTTATATTGCATGGATTATTTAATGCGGCTCTCACATCTTCTTTTGACTCGAATGTTTTTCCTGATAAGTCTATTTCAATGCAAGAAATTCTGTGTTCTTTGATTTTATCAAGTTTTTCTTCATCAATTGCATGGCTTACAAGAATTTCCACCATGAAAGCTCCACCTTTTACAGTAGCAAAAACATCTGGAATTATATCGCCTAAAGATTTTTCAAGCTCGACTTTATCTGCTGAATAAAATTCAATTTTTCCGCTTCTTGGAATAGGCACACACCTTTCTTCTGCGATAATTTCTTTTGCAAGAATATGAAGTGCAGTCTGAGAGCAGTTTATGCTGTCGTTTCCGGTTGCATGCGCAAAGTGATGGACTTTTATTTTGCCGTTGTTCTTTGCGAAAAGCTCGCCGCCACATTCCTTACAGAAACAACCGCACTGTTTTCCGTTCGGAACTTCATCGATATATACATTTTTTCCGGCTTTATTCACAGCCATCAGGATATAGTTTTTGTTCATTATATTTTCCCCTCATCGTGCCAGATTCTCGCCATTCCGTGATAGAATGTCGGGATTTCCCATTTTTCGGTCTGCTCGATTTTTGGTTCAGCTATGAATTTCAGAAGCTTAAACGAAGCATCTTGTTTTACCTGTTTTTTTGACGCATTGTCGGCTTCAAATATTTCGTAGCCTTCAAGAATCGCCTTGCAGTTCCAGATTGGATTTCCGTTCTCATCGTGGTATTCGTTGAATTCGTAGCGCACTTCCATAATCACTTTTTTCTGAAAAAGTTCGTGTAGCGTGCTTGCTGGATTTGTGTAGTCAAGATTCTGGAACTGCTGTTTTATTTCCTCTTGGCAGAGAAAATGGTAGGCTTTCTGTTCCGCGTTAAGTTTTGCCTGAGCGATTCCGTCGCCAATTCCTGTAAATTTATTTTCTCCAACTTGGATTCCGTATTCATGTTTCCCGGTTTTAGGATTTTTTGATGTGCTTCCAAAGCCGCCAAATCCGATTCCCATATTGAAAAGATTGTCCGATTGCCAGTCTTCAGGATTGTCTGTCTGCCATGCGAAAGGACGATAGCAAGGCTCTCCGAATCCAAGCCGGTGAGATTTTTCCTTGACAAGCAAAGCAAGGTAGCCGTTCGTTGTTTCCATATCCAGCATTGTCCGGCAGACTTTTTCAAGTTTTTCGTAGTTCCAGTCGCAGTCAGCGGCAACCGCCCCGATTATTGCCTCGAATAAATCTTCGTTTACGGACTTGCTTTTGTACACTTCATTTTTTTCATCGCTTTTTCCAAGATATAGAAACTTTGAAAACCCGATATTGTACATACAGCGCGCAAGACTTTCCTTACTTACTAGAATCGATTTCAGTTTTGTAAGCTCGCCCTCGTTTTTTTCCGAAACAAGCTCATTGTTGAGAATTCTTGAAAATCTTTTGTACATCATCTTCGTAACAAAAAAATCAAGAATTTCGTCTCCGTAGAATTCAAGAACCTCGTTGTTCTGAACTTCCGGATGCTCCTCCGAATAAGACTTGCGCGTGAATGCCTGCTCAAGCAGCTGCAAATTTTTAAACTGATAGTTGATGCTGCTCTGGACAAAGCCGATGTCCTGTCTGTTCATAAAATGCTCCTAAAAAAGAATTTGGGCACAATAATCCTGTCTGCATGAGAAAATAAAAATGTTTGAATAATTAGGATTTAAGAAAACTGGAAATAAGAGAACTAAGAAGAATCTGTTTGCTACGCTTAACTTGCATCAAGACATGACAACCAAACTGATTTTAGAACAAGTATTTTCTGTTTTGCTTGTGCCTATGGTTTGTATTCTATGCGAAAATCTGGGATTGTCAAGGAGAAAATGTACAAAAACAAAAAACTGTTTTTTTTAACTTCTTGTCTTTTGTTTTAGTACAAGCTCTTCTCCCTTATCTCAAACCAAAATAACAGAACGCGGCTACCCACATGCTTATTTTTTCCAGCTGTTCTGAATCTGTAATTTCTTCGGACATTATTTTGCCATCTGTAGAGTGGAATTCAACATTAACTTTTTTTGCAAAGCAAAAATCTTCAATTGCCATGTCATCCCATAGTCTATATGAATAAGTATTGTCCTCACTGCTGTAGGAAATTTCATTTTCAACAATTGTTTCTTAATAAGGCTGACGGCGCAAAGCTTATAGAAGACGGCGCAGGAACCGACCGCGTAGTCGTGGTGCGCCGATAGGTAAAATTTTTGTTGACCTTTTATATGTTTTATTGTAGAATATTCAGGAACGGAGGGTAATAATGTTAAGGCTTCTTTTTTCAGGCGAATTTGACGCAGTCAGCATAGCGGTTTATTTAATGTCGCTTTGTTATATCATATTCTGTGCAACACCTTTGCACGAGTACGCTCACGCGCGCGTTGCGGTCGCACTCGGCGACGATACGCCGCTTCTTCGCAACAGGGTAACTTTAAACCCGATGGCGCACATCAGCCCGACGGGTGCTTTGATGATGCTTTTATGGGGCATCGGCTATGCAAAACCCGTTGAAGTCAGAATGAGGAACTTCAAAAAGCCTAAAAGAGATATGGCTCTTGTGGCGCTTGCGGGCCCTGCGTGCAACCTTCTTCAGGCTTTGGTTTGCCTTATTATCTATAATGCGCTGTTCTTAATCCCTGCGGCAGGCAATGTTTATCTCAATGCGGGCCGGCTGTTTTTCTTCTATGCGGCATCAACTAACGTGACTCTTGCGGTTTTCAATTTTATTCCCGTGCCTCCGCTTGACGGTTCAAGGCTTTTAACCGCGCTTTTACCTTCAAAATATTACTATAAGCTTATGCAGTATGAGCGTTATATCAATATAGCTCTTATGGTACTTGTGTTTACGGGTATTTTATCTGTCCCGCTTTCGCTCGCTTCAACATTTATACTTACACTCTTAAACAAATTGGTTTCACTGC
>OQWI01000668.1_pt1 | contig 15547 bp, 9 predicted proteins | sample 1691551 | NCBI WGS metagenome assembly OQWI01 (sample SAMN03418259, study PRJEB22391) | human gut metagenome | biome: human-gut; feature: organic feature; material: feces | host: Homo sapiens | place: Tanzania | collected 2013-01
GGGATGTTGTGGGTGGTGCCGGTCGCGATATATTCGCTGTCAGCAGGAAGTTTGGCTCCGACGTAGGCGCTGAAAGGAGAGTAAGGCATTGTCAATGTCGTGAAACTCTCGTCGCCCCCGTTCTCGAAAACGGAGCAGAGGACGTCTGCCGAGAGCATTCCGGGAGCCTGAGGCACTGCCGGGAGCCGTACTCTTTCGTGGGCTACTCCGTTATTGTCCAGGCAGGCTCTGGCCAGATCCGTGCTGAATGTCTCGAAACTGCTTGCAGGATTGCGGAAAGTATAGCCTTCGAATCCGCTGAAACTGGTTTTTCCCGGTCTCAATGTCATGGAAACCGTGGACAGCAGGCCTGATGCGGCAGGTCCCGTGAGCCAGTTGGAAGAAATGTTTATGGCTGTCATGTTTCCGGCATAGAGAGCCTTGCTGCCGAAATCGACATTGACCTTCAGGCGGTTAGGCTTTATCGCCTCGATTCTCAGAGGCTTGTGGAAGGTCGCGCCGCCCACTTTCACGTAGGCGTTCCAGAGACCGGTAGGGCTGTCAGGCGATGTCGGAATTTCGAATGTGTAGAATCCGTTTTCCGCCTTTCTGCACACTTTTCTCGTAAAGAACTGTCCCTGAGGAGTATAGATGTCAATGGCAGCAGGATGGCTGTCAGGGATCTTGTTCTCGCTGAAGAGAATCATGTTCAGATGGAGGGTGTCGCCGGGTCTCCAGACACCGCGTTCGCCATAGACGAAGCCCTTCAATCCCTTCTGAAGAATTTCTCCGCCGGTATCGAATCGGCTCAATGACATTTCCTCGCCGTCTGTAACTCTTATGTAAGTGACTGATTCACCTTTCTTTACGCGTACTGCAAACGGTCTGCCGCTGACGTCAATGGCAGTGAGTCCCTGAGTGTCACTCTTTCCGCTGCCGATTTCCTGCAACTGGTAATTGTATGCGGTTATCTCCGCTCCGGAAACCGGCTCTGCCGTAATGATGTCGCTGACTGCCACCCAAATCTTGGCGGCTTTCTTGCCGGCATCGGCATATTTGGCCACGACACCGAGCTTGGAAGCCATGAAACTTTTTTCAGGGTAATCGTAGTTCATGTAATATGACGGGGTCATCGGGTTGTTCCTGTCCTGCCACTCGTAAACCGACCAGTCATAGTTGTTATAGTAGAAATACGGATTAGGAATATCCCATACGGTCTCGTCTTCCTCTGACATGTTGCCGGATGCCAAGCTTGTCATGTTGCTTGCAACTGTCTGTCCGTCAGAGTCCTTGCTGTAGATGTAATACTCTTTCCTGAAAGCGATCCTTGCCCTGTATATGGCATTCGGATCCTGTTTGAAAAGGCTTGAGAGGTCCACCGTGAATTTGTTGCTCTTGCTCAGGTCCTTGTCCGGGTCGGTGTCCAGTCTCAATGTGTTCTTGTAAATCATTCTGCTGGAGCGCCTCAGGTTGTTGTCCCCGTTCAGACTGTTGTCCTGCAGATACATCAGCACATTGCTCGGATATATCTTTATGATGCTGATATCCACTGCCTTGAGGTTCTTTGCGACGAAAGCCATGACCAGATTCTTCGTGTCGGGAAGTATATTGCCCTTGCCGACGAATGCCACGCCAGGTTCAGGACTTTCCATCGTGAAGACATGTCTCCAGGTGTCGCCGAGCCTGTTGCCGTTGATGTCCCTGACGGCAGGATCCAGTTCAAGTGTCAGTGAACCGTCCACGTTCTTTCCCAGGTACAGTCTCACCTTGTTGTCAGTCACTTTGGCATTGATCTTAAGTGATTCCGTTCCGTTGCCGTAGTAGTCGTTCTTGGACGAGGCAGTCACGCTGACGAGACCGTCGAGGTTCTGCCTGCTGTCGAGCGGCTCCGAGAAAGTCACGTCAATGTAATTGTTGTCGCTGTTTACAAGTTTCGCGTCAATGACATTGAACTTTCCCTTTGCGGGGATGACTGCGACAGCTGTGCCGCATTCATTGAAACCTGTCTTTCCCGGCAGGAATTTGATTGTCAATGTCTTGTCTCCGTCTCCACGCTTCAGTCCCGTGACATTGAAGTCGAATGCGCGCTCTCCGGATTGCTTCACTTCTGTGGTGAAACCGCTTTCAGGGTAGCCGAAACTGAGCAGGTCTTCAGGATTCTCCACTGAAACGGAGGTGCTCATGACAAGAGTTCCGCTGACAGAGGCATTGTCAATGTCGGAGCTTGTGACAGTGATGTCATTGACCTCGAGCGAAGCCTCTTTCTTGGCGCTCACGAATCTGAATCTGAATTCGCTGTAGCGGCTGTCCGTGTCGGTCACTTTCCCGAGCATGAATGTGCAGTCGTAAGTCTTTCCCGGCTTCAGTGCTCCCTCTTCAGGTACGAATTCGATTCTGTTCGGGGATGTCCAACGTGCAGATCCTTTGAGAGATGGAGAAAACTTGAACAGTTTTCCGGCCTCCTTGTCGGATTCTGAAAGTTTGCCGCTTATTTTTTCTGCCGGGGAGACGAGCTCCACGACAATGCTGCCGCCGTCTGTCACAATTCCTCCAGTATAAGCTTCGATATAGTCAGCGAACCCGCTGTCCGGTGTCGCGGCGTTCTTCTGGCCGCAACAGGAAATTGTCAATGCTGAGATACCTATGACAAAGATTTTCCTCAAAGTACGAATCAAATCCATAGTGCTATAGTGTTTAAAGTGTTAGTATTCAGACGTAAATATATGTAATTTTTTGCTTTAATCGATGCCTGTCGGGATTATTTGGCGTGGCTGACACGGCATGACAAATTGTCACCGTCCGGGCATGTGGCACGGCAGTTGATTAAAATGTTTCCGGCTGCGTCAGATGGTGATGCGGCAAAAACATTGATATAAACATTTAAAATTATAGAATTATGATCAGACCATTGGCAGATAGAGTGGTTCTTGAGCCTAAAGAGGCTGAGACCAAAACAGCTGCGGGACTTTATATCCCTGATACAGCTAAGGAAAAACCACAGCAGGGCAAGGTTGTCGCTTGCGGACCAGGCAAGAAGGACGAACCTATGGAAGTCAAAGTAGGTGATGAGGTTCTTTATGGCAAGTATGCCGGAACTGAGGTTACCGTAGAGGACAAGAAATATCTTATCGTCCGTCAGTCAGACATCATGGCAATCCTGTAAATTCTGTTGATAATTTAAATTTAGGAGATTATTATTATGGCTAAAGATATCAAATTCGATGTTGACGTTCGCGCCAAGATGAAACAGGGCGCTGACGCTCTTGCAGATGCAGTAAAGGTTACACTCGGACCTAAGGGCCGTAACGTTGTCATTGACAAGAAGTTCGGTGCTCCTCAGGTTACCAAGGACGGTGTTACTGTCGCTAAGGAAGTTGAGCTTAAGGACAGGTTCGCCAATATGGGTGCGCAGATGGTAAAGGAGGTCGCTGCCAAGACTAACGAGCAGGCAGGTGACGGTACTACCACCGCTACAGTTCTTGCACAGGCTATCATCAATGTCGGTCTGAAGAACGTTACCGCAGGTGCAAGCCCTATGGATTTGAAGAGGGGCATTGACAAGGCTGTTGCCGCTGTCGTTGCTGAACTTAAGGCTCACAGCCAGGAAGTCGGTGACGACTATTCTAAGGTGGAGCAGGTCGGTACCATTTCAGCAAACAACGATGCAACTATCGGTAAGCTTATCGCCGATGCAATGTCAAAGGTAAAGAAAGATGGTGTCATCACCGTTGAGGAGGCAAAGGGTACTGAGACTGAGGTCAAGGTTGTAGAGGGTATGCAGTTCGACAGAGGTTACATCTCTCCATATTTCATGACCAACTCCGATAAGATGGAGGCTAATCTTGATAGCCCTTACGTCCTTATCACAGACAAGAAGATTTCTACAATGAAGGATCTTCTCCCTATCCTCGAACCTATCGCAAGAGACGGAAAGTCACTCCTTATCATTGCTGAGGATGTCGATGGTGAGGCTCTTACAACATTGGTTGTGAACAAGATCCGTGGCGCCATCAAGGTTGCTGCAGTGAAGGCTCCGGGATTCGGCGACCGTCGTAAGGAGATGCTTCAGGATATCGCTACCCTTACAGGTGCTACCCTCGTTTCAGAGGAAAGAGGATTTACTCTTGAGAATACTACTCCTGAGATGCTCGGTAAGGCTGAGAAAGTCACCATCACCAAGGAGAATACCACTATCGTAGGCGGTGCAGGCAATAAGGATGACATCGCTGAGCGTGTTGACCTCATCAGAAAGCAGATTGCTACTTCTACTTCTGATTACGACAAGGAGAAACTTCAGGAGCGTCTCGGAAAACTCGCCGGTGGTGTGGCTGTCCTCTATGTAGGTGCTACTACTGAGGTGGAGATGAAAGAGAAGAAAGACCGCGTCGAGGATGCATTGAATGCAACCCGTGCAGCAGTCGAGGAAGGTTATCTTCCAGGTGGCGGTGTAGCTTATATCCGTGCTGCTGAGGCTCTTAAGAACCTTAAGGGTGACAACGAGGATGAGACCACAGGTATCCATATCGTAGCTCGTGCTATCGAGGAGCCTCTCCGTCAGATTGCAAGAAATGCAGGCGTTGACGGCAGCGTCATTATCCAGAAGATCCGTGAGGGTAAGGGTGACTTCGGTTACAATGCCCGTACAGATGAGTATGTAAACATGTTCGAGGCCGGCGTCATCGACCCTACCAAGGTAAGCCGTGTCGCTCTCGAGAACGCTGCTTCAGTCGCAGGAATGTTCCTTACTACCGAGTGCGGTATCGTTGATATTCCTGAGCCGGCTCCAGCTGCTCCAGCAATGCCTGAAGGCGGTATGATGTAAAATATGTGGCTCTGCCGGACGGCAGGACTCACAGACAATACAGACAGGTGTCCAAATTGTGATTTCGCAGTTTGGACACCTGTTTTTTGTTTATGGAACTTTGGTCTCTTCTTCGGACGGTCTTACCAGTTCTTATATGGGTTTCTGGACAGGGCGGAATTGTAATAACGGGCATCGCCAGTGACTTCCTTGCCCAGCCATGATGGTTTGTCGAAAGGCTCGTCAGGTGAGGTCAGTTCGATTTCGGCCATGACAAGCCCTTCATTGTCACCATGGAACTCATCCACCTCGAAGGTGTGCCCGCCGAAATCGACGAGATGACGGGTCTTGTCAATGACACCGGGCTCGCAGAGCTGCAGGATCTGCAGGGCATCATTGACAGGAATCTCTTTTTCCCATTCGAAACGGCTGATGCCATCGGCATCGCCCTTGCCTTTGATGGTGATGAAACCCTGGCCGTCCCGGATGCGGATGCGGACAGTGCGCTCTGGGACAGAACAGAGGTAGCCCTGAGAAATTCGCATTGATTTGCGGACGTCAGTCCTGAAGTCCCCTGTGAGAAGAAATTTGCGTTCTATTTCCATGAGTCGGATTTTTTTTGATACAATGCTGCAAAGTACGAATAATTATCCGTTTGTTTTGCTGAAAATTGTTGTTTTTTCGCGGCATGATTCATAACTTGTGAGGGTGAAAAGTTCGCAACGGACATTTTCCGGCGCGTTCCCGGACACACTGCGTACACCTAAAACGCAGACAGAAACTATTAATTTCAAAACTATATGAAAAGGCACTTATTGCTTATTATGCTTTCTCTGGGGCTGATGGCGGTCACCGGATGTAAGAAGAGCCCTTCTGAAGAGGCTAGCGACCTGAAATTCTTGCCAGGTCAGGAATTTACCTATGTTTTCGAGCCGGATGCAGGCGAAGCTACGCTGCAATTTGACGCGGCCCAGATATGGATGGCTGCCAAAGAGGGCTCGGAGCTGGAAAATGAATGGCTGACCCTTACTCCGGCATATGGACAGGGCGGACCGGCTATCATCACTATCGGCGTCGCAGCGAATCCGACAGAATCGGAAAGGACCGCAGTGTTCATGGTTACATGCGGAAAAGACAAAAAGGAAGTGACAGTAAGACAGTACTCTATGACATCCGATGAGACGAAGTTCGTATATATTCCGGATGAAAACTTCAGAGAATACTGTCTTTCTAATTTTGACCTGGACGGCGACAAGAGACTTTCCAAGGAAGAGGCATTGGCAGTTACTGAAATCTCATGCGAGGATCTGGAAATCAAATCTCTCAGCGGTATCAAGTTCATGACAAACCTGCAGAAACTGAACTGCCGTCACAATCTGATCGAAGGCGACCTCGACCTCAGCGGATTTGCGGCATTGAAAGAACTCCAGGCTGACCACAATGTCTATACGAGCCTGAACCTCAGCGGATGCTCATCTCTTGAGACATTGAAAGCCAATGACAACTATACTTATGACGAGAAGCAGCTCTTCATGCTGTTCCCGATGACCAGCATTGACCTTACCGGCTGCTCATCACTCAAGTCAATCGACCTTCAGGACAATGGCCTGCTTGAGATTGACTGCAGCGACTGCCCTAATCTCGAAGTGCTGAATGTGGCATATAACTCGCTCAACAGCATTGATGTAAGCAAATGTACGAAACTTGCTCAGGTCAGCATCAGAACAAACAAGTTCAATAAGAGCGTTGACTTCAGCCATTGCCCGAACCTGACATATCTCGGTGCTTGGGAGGCGAATCTTACAGGACTGAATGTGTCCGGCTGTACCAAACTCCAGCAGCTTATCGCCTACAGGAACCCTGACCTCAAGCTGATGGATGTTACTGACAATACGGCACTCTATGAACTGAACCTCTATGAGACCGGAATCACTGAAATCAATGTCAAGAACAATACGGAGCTGACCAAACTGAACCTCGGAGTCACCGGCGGACTGAAATCTATCGATCTCTCGTCATGTACCAAAATCACTGAACTGAATCTTCAGGAGAACAGCCTGGCCACTCTCGACGTGTCACCTTGCAAGAACCTGCAGGTGCTCAAGGCAGAACTCAATGACCTCTCATCCATCAATCTTTCAGGATGCGGTTCATTGACCAAATTGTATCTGTATGACAACAAACTGACGGATGTGGACTTGAGCTCATGCGTGAAGCTCGGCAGTCTGGACATAAAGAACAACCAGCTTACTTCACTCGACATGAATGCCTCTACAGGGCTGTATTTCCTTGACTGCTCGACAAATAATATCAAGGATCTCAAGATAGACAAGTGCGGAAATCTCGCGACGCTTCTGGCTGAGTCCAATGTAATGGAGGCTCTGGACCTTACTCCAAACAAGTTGCTCGAGGAGGTGACATTGGGCAAAAACAAACTCGCGTCATTGGACATCCGTGGCCTTTCGGCACTTACTACCATTGAACTTACGTCTAACAAGATTGACCGTCTCGACCTGCATGGCTGTACCGCTCTCGACGAGCTCCATATGTCTGAGAATCTGGTGGATTACATCACATTCTACGGCTGTACCGCACTTCGATATGTCGATATCAGGAACAATAAGGTCAAGTCATTGGATTTCAGTGCAAATGAGAAGATGAACTTCCTGTTTGCAACACAGAATCCTGATCTCACGACTGTATTTATCAAGGAAGGTGCAAACTATAGCGCACTCGATGTGGATTCTTCAGTTACCGTTTACACGAAGTCAGGTGACGACTTCAGTGAAGTGGGCGGAAACTGGGGTGATGGTGATGTTGACCCGTGGAAGAAATAAATAATCTAGGACATTATGAAGAAAATATTATATATGGCTGCTGCCGTTGCTGCAGCGGTTTCCTGCCAGACGAAGAACGATGTTGAGGTCCTTTCCGGAAAGAGGGAAGTGACTGTATATCATCATGATATGGCTACAAAGACCGGAATTTCCTATGAGGCTTCCGATGTGTCTCACCTTGTGTGGAATGAAGGTGACAAAGTGATGTATATCACAAGCGACAAGTCCGGACTGTACGACTATGGATTCCAGGAGGCTGTCGTGACTTCAAATAAATTCACGGCATCGATTTCTGACAAGGCAGGCAAGAGCGACAATATGCTGGTTTTCTGGCCGTCTTCCGCTTTGGCACTCGGAAGCAGCGACACGAACTTCTGGATGGACAAGGAACTGACAGTCAAGAGTACAGATGATTTCAACGGCCGCCGTCTGCCGATGATTTCAATGTTCAGCGTTCCGGAAGGGACTGAGGTCAATGCTGACTATACTCCTCTTGCTTCTGTTGTCCGCGTGTCGATAGATTCGACCGGACATGCGAAGGAAAGACTTCTTTCTCTCACCATCACGACTGCAGAGCAGTGCTATGGAGTTTATCAGATCGCTACAACTGCCGAGAACGGATACACATTCAAGGGAAAAGGGAATACCGTAAAGGTGAACTTGTCCGACAAGCCGATGCTGAAGGACCTGAAATATGTGTATATGGTTATGGCAAGGGCTTCATACACAGGCGTTCAGCTTGATATTGAGACAGACAAGACCACTTATACTTTCCAGGATGGCAAGATGGATCTCTCCCGCCCGGGAAGATACCTTTACCGTATGCCTGTGACGCTTGGGGAAATTCCTGAGCCGGAAATCAAGAAGTTCCATCTTGTGACTGATGCTGCGGATGTCGTGGACGGAGGTACATATCTGATTGCTGCAGAGGAGTCCGCAGGCAAGTATTATGTCATGAAAAACACGACATCAAACAATTATCTTGAGCGCGTGTCGGTTTCTGTGGATGAGGACGGAACATTGCCTGCCTCTGAGGAGCTCCTTACATATTCTCTTGTAGCCGGCAAGGGCACCGGTGACTATGAGGGCCGCTTCTCATTCAAGATGTCAAGCCTCGGCACGAAGTCCTACATTTCATCGCCTGGTGCTGTGAGCGAGGCTGTCGAATACATGGGCGCGTTCTGGTACAAGACCGCAAGCGACCTGACAATGTCCAATCCTTGGTGGAAAGTTACAGTCTCTGCCGATGCGTGCAGGATAGAGTCGCATGAACTCAAGGTAATGGGCGAACCGTCAGGACGTTACGGACATATCGTTCATTTCAATGGCAAGAGGGCATTCGGTGTCGCTGCTCCTGAGGCGGATTCAGAGGGCTACAAAGAAATCAGACTCTTTGTCCTGAAGTAGAATATTCTGACATAGGCTTATTTATACGGGTGACTAAAATTTCATTTTTAGTCACCCTTTATGTATCTTTGTTAGTTTAATTGCCAAAGAAGTTAAATGAACTTAAAAAGCATGAAAAATGATTACATTCGGATACAATAACAAGTTCAGCAGCATTTTGCGCTCACTTGCAGCTATTGCAATAGGTTTGGTGATGGTATGTGCCACTGACGCGACCACTACCGTCGTCAAGATAATCGCAGCCTTCCTTTTCGCTGCCGGAATCGTGTCTTTCGCATACGGCTTCGCCAACAGAAAGAGCGGAACATTCGGACTGATGACTGTCAATGCAGTTGTTGACATTGTCATTGGCCTGATTCTTTTTCTCTGGCCGGGATTTGTCGCCGGCGTTATTGTCACCATCATCGGAATCGTGATTCTTGCTTTCGGCGTCATCCAGATATTGGCATTGGCCGGAACAATGTCATTGCTGGGCTCCGGCGGACTGAACATCTTGCTGGCCTTTCTTGCTGTTGCCGGTGGTATTGTGTTGATTTTCAATCCGTTCTCTGAGCGTGTCATGAGCGTCCTTGCCGGCGTGTTCCTGATATATTACGGAATCACCGACCTCATTTCCATGAGAAGAGTCTCCAAGGCGAAGAAAGAATACGAGATACATTTCACGGAAACCAGAGTCGATCCTGATTCCACCATTGATTCAGATGATGACTTTGACGGAATCAAGGACGTGGATTACCATAAGATAGACGAACAGTAGGCAGATGATTCCTCAGGATACCGTCACCAAGATATTGGACTCGGCGCAGATTGTCGATGTAGTCAGTGACTTCGTTTCCCTCAAGAGACGGGGTGCCAACTTCATTGCCTGCTGCCCGTTCCATAACGAAAAGACTCCATCCTTCTATGTCTCTCCGTCCAAGGGCATCTACAAGTGCTTCGGCTGCGGAAAGTCAGGTACGGCGGTCGGCTTCGTCATGGAGCACGAGAACATGACTTATGTCGAGGCCCTGAAATATCTGGCCAGAAAATATGGCATTGAAGTAAAGGAGAAGGAGGAGACTCCGGAAGAGATTGCGGCGAGACAGAGGAGCGAGAGCCTCCTGCTGGTGTTGGATTATGCAGAACAGTTCTTCCAGAAAAGCCTCGATACTCCGGAAGGCAAGTCGATAGGCTATGCCTATTTCCACAGCAGGGGACTGGAGGATGCCACCATCAGGAAATATGGGCTCGGATGGGCTCCCAAGGCCGGAAATGCATTGGCCACAGATGCATTGTCAAAGGGCTACAAGGAGGAATTCCTTACCACGACCGGTGTCTGCATAAAGCGTCACGACGGCTCGTTGTGCGACAAGTTCTATGACCGCGTGATTTTCCCGATCCATTCGGTGAGCGGCCGCGTGCTGGGATTCGGCGGCAGGACTTTGCGCTCTGACTACAAGACTGCCAACATCGGAAAGTATGTCAATTCTCCGCAGTCGGAGGTCTATGACAAGAGTTCGACACTGTACGGAATCTATTTCGCGAAGAGCGAGATCGTACGCCAGAACAAGTGCTATCTCGTTGAGGGATACTTGGATGTGTTGTCGATGCATCAGCTCGGAATTACCAATGTGGTGGCTTCCAGCGGTACGTCATTGACCATTCCTCAGATCAGGCTGATAAAGAAGTTTACTGACAATGTCACTGTCATGTATGACGGCGACTCGGCCGGAATCCATGCTGCGCTCAGAGGCATTGACCTTATCCTCAAGGAGGGGCTCAATGTCAGGGTGGTGCTGATTCCGGACGGCGATGATCCGGATTCCTATTCGCGCAAGCATTCATTGGAAGAGGTCCAGTCGTTCCTGAAGTCGGCCGAGAAGGATTTCATAGTTTTCAAGACGGATCTGCTTCTGGGACAGGCGGGTGATGACCCTCTTAACAAGGCTGGTCTCATCAATGATATTACTGATACTCTGGCACTTGTGCCGGACCAGATCAAGCGCGCGGTATATGTGCAGATGACGTCGCAGAAGTTCGGAATCTCCGAAGACGCGATTTACAGCCGAATCACCGACACCCGCCAGAAGATGCTCGAAAACGAGCGGAAGGAGGCTGAACGCGAGCGGATGCGCGCAGAGCGCGAGGAGGCCCGTGTCAATGCCAATGTGGCTGAGGTCAATGCCGGTGTCCCTTCCGAGCCGCTGCCTGTGGACTATGGCGAACCTGTGGACGGCATTGACGGTGGCTATATTCCGGAAGGTTATCTGCCTCCGGAGGAGATGGGGGAGCCGGCTTCTGAGGCGCCGGAGACGCCGAAAGTGACTTCCGAGGAGGGCATTCTGCTGGAGAATCCGGTGATGGCCCCGTCGGAGAAGGAACTGCTGGTGCTTATTCTGAAATACGGACTTGAGACATTGGATTTCGAGACGGATTCGGAATATTATGACAAGAATGAGAAGTTTACGGTGGCGGACTTCATTCGTGATGCTATTGCGGGACGTGAGTTTGCCAACACCGTTTATCGCAGGACTTACAATGAGTATTTCCGACTTTATGACGGCGATGCGACATTGACCCAAGACGATATAATCCGCAAGATAATGGACGGGCCCGACAGGGTGATGGCAACATTGACAGGAGACCTTACTCAAGACAAGTATCTGCTGACGGTCAAGAACTTTGCGGATTCGATGACGTCATTGTCTTCGTTCCTGGTCATCAATGTGCCGAGGGCTATACTTGTGTATAACTCGAAGATCGTGAGGATGCAGGAGATTGAGATTTCGGAGAAACTGAATGCCATGAAGCATGGGGAGTGTCCGGAGGAGGAAATGATGGCGCTGCTGGAGAAATTCCAGAAAACGGCGGCATTGAGAAAGATCATTATGGAAAGGCTGGGACGTGTGCAGTGATGCCGCCCGCTGATTTTGGAAACAGTTAAAAATCAATATATTATGGACAGTAAATTCAAGAGAACATTAGTTACCTGTGCGCTGCCGTATGCCAACGGTCCTGTGCATATCGGACATCTTGCCGGTGTATATGTGCCGGCTGATATCTATGTCAGGTATCTGAGAATGCGTGGCGAGGATGTCCTTTATGTCTGCGGAAGTGATGAGCACGGCGTGCCTATCACCATTGCCGCCAAACGTCAGGGATGTTCACCTCAGGACATTGTGGACAAATATCACAAGATAATCAAGGATTCGTTCACCGGACTCGGAATCAATTTCGATATCTATTCCAGGACTTCATCCAAGGTCCATGAGAAGAATGCTTCAGAGTTCTTCCGTAAGCTTTATGACGATGACAAGTTCATCACCAAGGAGACCGAGCAGTATTTCGACCCCGAGGCAAAGACCTTCCTTGCAGACCGTTATATTACAGGTACTTGCCCTAAGTGCGGCAATCCTAACGCTTATGGCGACCAGTGCGAGAAGTGCGGAAGTACCCTCAGCCCTGAGGAACTTATCAATCCGAAGTCTGCATTGAGCGGAAGCAAGCCGGAGAAGGTGAAGACCAAGCACTGGTACCTGCCTCTCGACCAGTACCAGCCATGGCTGGAGCAGTGGATTCTGCAGGATCATAAGGAATGGCGAAGCAATGTCTATGGGCAGTGCAAGAGCTGGCTCGACGGTGGCCTGCATCCCAGAGCCGTCACCCGCGACCTCGACTGGGGCATCCCCGTACCCGTGGAGGGTGCTGAGGGCAAGGTGCTCTACGTGTGGTTTGATGCCCCCATCGGCTATATAAGCAATACCAAAGAGCTGTGTGATGCCCAGCCCGAGAAGTTCGGAAGCTGGGAAACATGGTGGAAGGATCCCGAGACCAGGCTGGTGCACTTCATCGGCAAGGACAATATTGTGTTCCACTGTATCGTGTTCCCCTCAATGCTCAAGGCACATGGCGGCTACATCCTGCCTGACAACGTGCCGGCCAACGAGTTCCTCAACCTTGAGGGAGACAAGATTTCCACGTCCAAGAACTGGGCGGTCTGGGCTCACGAGTATCTCCGCGATTTCCCTGGCAAACAGGATGTCATCAGATATGTCCTCACGGCCAACGCTCCGGAGACCAAGGACAATGATTTCAGCTGGAAGGATTTCCAGACACGCAACAACAGTGAGTTGGTCGCTATATTCGGTAACTTTGTGAACCGCGCTGTGGTGCTGACCCACAAGTATTTCGAGGGGAAGGTTCCGGCCGCGGGAGAACTTCAGGAAGTGGACAAGGCCGCTCTTGCGGAGATTCCTGCGCTCAAGGCTTCGCTTGAGAGGGACATCGAGGGTTATCATTTCCGTGAGGCATTGAAAGATGCTATGTCGATCGCCCGTGTGGGGAACAAGTATATTTCCGACACTGAGCCTTGGAAGGTGGCCAAGACAGACATGGAGCGTTGCGCCACGATACTGAATGTCAGCCTCCAGATTTGCGCTGACCTTGCGATCGCTTTCGAGCCGTTCACACCGTTTGCCGCGGAGAAACTTCGCAAGATGCTGGGTGTCAGCCTTTGCGCCGGAATTGACCACAGGAAGGGCGAGCAGGAGACCGTCAACACCTACAAGGATGGTGAGGGTGTGGCTCTTCACACTGTGTCTGCCGCCGCGGAGCAGGAGTGTTCGGGCGTATGCCTTGGTTGGGATATTCTTGGCAATGAGCATATCCTTCCGGTGGGCCACGGGATCGGTGCCGCGGAGTTGTTGTTCGCCAAGATCGAGGATGAGGCCATCAATGCTCAGTTGGCGCGTCTTGAGGCCATCCGTGCCGCGAGAGAGGCGGCGGCTAAGGCTGAGGCGGCGAAGCAGGTCGCACCTCAGAAACCGGAGTGCTGTTTCGAGGACTTTGAAAAGATGGACATCCGCACGGCCACCGTGCTTGCCGCCGAGCGTGTGCCTAAGACGGACAAGCTGCTGAAACTCAGCATTGACACAGGAATCGACAAGAGGACGATTGTCTCTGGAATCGCTGAATATTATTCCCCTGAGGAGATGGTCGGCAAGCAGATCTGCATTCTCGCCAACCTTCAGCCGAGGACAATCCGTGGCATAGAGTCCAGAGGAATGATCCTTATGGCAAAGCAGGGCGACGGCAAGATGCGGTTCATCACTCCTGCGGAGGCGCTTGGCAACGGAGCTATAGTAGGTTAATATATTCGCAAAACATCATGAGAAAATTTTTCACTTCATTTGCCGCGGCCGCTCTCGTTATGGGGTGCGCCCAGAGTCCGACCCTCACAAAGTCAGGATTGAATCCGGAGAATTTCAAGGGAGAGCGTGATGGTGTGCAGACTGCCCTTTACACCCTGACCAATAAGTCCGGGATGGAGGTCTGCATCACCAATTTCGGTGGAAGGATAGTGTCAGTGATGGCTCCGGACAGGAACGGGGACTACAAGGATGTTGTCCTTGGCTTCGACAAGGTTTCCGACTATTTCCCGGAGAACAACCAGACTGATTTCGGCGCCACCATCGGTCGTTACGCCAACCGCATCAACGGCGGCAGATTCACTTTGGACGGAATTGAGTATCAGTTGCCTCAGAACAACTACGGGCATTGTCTGCATGGTGGTCCTGACGGGTGGCAGTACAAGGTTTACAATGTTCTTGAGGCCGATGCCTCGCACCTGAAACTGGAGATTGTCTCTCCTGACGGGGATGCGAATTTCCCGGGCAAGGTGACCGCCGATGTGACTTTCACCCTCACTGAGGATAATTCCATCGACATCAGGTACTCCGCCACGACGGACGCTCCGACGATCATCAACATGACCAATCATTCGTACTTCAATCTGTCAGGTGATCCGGCGAACCATCAGGTCACCGCTGACTCGTTGTACATCAACGCGTCCAACTATACTCCTGTGGATTCGACGTTCATGACCACAGGCGAGATCGCTTCCGTGAAGGGCACTCCGTTTGATTTCAGGAAGATGAAGCTTATCGGGGATGACATTGACTCTGACAATGAGCAGGTCCGCAACGGCCACGGCTTCGACCACAACTGGGTCCTTGACACCAAGGGCGACGACACCGTTCTCGCCGCCGAGGTCTATTGCCCTGAGACCGGCATCGTCCTTAAGGAATATACCAACGAGCCAGGCGTGCAGGTTTATGCCGGCAATTTCCTTGACGGCACCGTAACCGGCAAGAAGGGCGTTGTCTATGGCCACCGTACCGCCATCTGCCTGGAGTCCCAGAAGTACCCTGACACCCCGAACAAGCCGGAGTGGCCGTCAGCCGTCCTCCGTCCTGGTGAGACCTACACCAGTCACTGCGTCTTCGCGTTCGGTGTCAGATAGTTTTCAGGAATATATCTGATCCTAATTAGTTTGGATCCATACAGCCGGAGAGGATTCCGGCGACCTGTGTTCAGCACCCTGTCCGGATAAATGGTCGCCAAAGTCCTCTCCGGCTGCGTTAATCGTGCTTGCTTCGGTTGTCGAGACTTTAATAACTTGAACAATTTGTATATCTTTATGGTCTATAGTTCTTTTCTCATCAGTCGTGTACCTCCAGTACACTCCTTCTTCCAAAAGAAATCT
>OQWI01000677.1_pt1 | contig 15483 bp, 9 predicted proteins | sample 1691551 | NCBI WGS metagenome assembly OQWI01 (sample SAMN03418259, study PRJEB22391) | human gut metagenome | biome: human-gut; feature: organic feature; material: feces | host: Homo sapiens | place: Tanzania | collected 2013-01
ACTGCTTTTCGTAGATAGGCAGGTCTGTGCTTTCCTGATTTTGCAGTTCCATGACTTTGGCGATGATGGCATTCATGGAAGCGTCATCTTCCACCAGCTTCATGGTTTCGGTCACTACCAGATCTTCCAGCCACTGTTTCCGCACGGCCTTTTTATCACAGATCTTTTTCTTCTTGGCAGCAGCACACTTGTAATAGGTGTACATCCTGCCGGTATGACTGACACCGCTTTCGCCAAACATCAGCGCTCCGCACTTACCGCAGTACAGCTTGGTGGTCAGCAGATAAAAAAACATGAACTCCTATGAAAGCACAATATTCACATTCCATGGTTCTATGAAGGTGCCCGGAGCAATTGTGTCATTTTGACACAATTGCTTATTTCTCCATAAACCATAAAAATTCAACTTTTTAATGCAGCAGCTACAACGTTGAATTGCATATCGCAAATATACTATTTGAATATTGCGCTGATTTTTGTCTTGTTACGGTTTCGCAATAAGACCAAAGTGGTGGGTATCACGATGATACCCACCACTTTAGCCAAGTAAATTTTCACTTTTGAATCGTAAAACGGAACGATGTTCCCTCCTCCACCGCAAAGCAGGCATCCGCATGGGGCTTTGCGCCCCAGCTATTGTCGCCGCCCACGCCGCGCTGGAACAAAGCACACCGGACGATGGTCTTGTTGTCATCCCGGGGCAGCTCGTAGAGGTGGCGGGCATTTTCCAGTTCATGGGGGGTGTAGGGCAGGGCCGAGAAGGTCATGCCGCTGCCGCTGGCAAAACCGATGCCCGGAATGGTTCCGGTCAGGTCTGCGCGGTACACATGGGTGCGGCTGCCGCACTCCTGCGGGTAGACCGGGGTGTTCTGGGCAAAGTCCTGCCGGACGTTGTAGCTCCATGCGCCCATCTTGCCGCCTGCGGTGCGGTCGGCGGTGGTTTCCCGGGGGCCAAGACCCAAGTAGGAGACTTCTGTCAGCTCCCGGCGCAGCGGGAAGAGCAGCCCGAACTCCGGCAGCTCCGTCTTTTCGCCCTGCCATGTCATCGTAATGTCGCAGCGGCCTGCGCCGTCGATGGCAAACTCAATGGGCAGCGTCTGCCCGCCCGGCAGGGTGTAGTTTGCGCGGACGGTGACGAACTCGCCCTTTGTTTCGGCGGTCAGGGCATCGCACCGGGCATAAAGGCCCGCAGTTTTCCAGACGGAAAACTCGAAGGGTTCTGCGCAGCCCTCGTCGTTGTTGGTGGGCGCACGCCAGAAGTTGGGGCGCACGGTATCGTCCAGCAACTGCACGCCGTTGTAGCGGATGGACACAAGCCCCTTGCCGCGGCCGAAAATATACTCGAACCCTTCGCCCTTTACGCCGATGTTGCAGTCCATCTCCACCAGCTGCGGGGCGGGCAGGGTCAGCCGGGCGGCGGTGTGGTTGTGCCACAGCTGTCCAAAGGCAGCTTCATAGCCCGCCGGGATGCCGGGCAGCGCAGCCCGCTGCACAGCAGTAACGGTCATGCAGGCAAGCCCTGCTTTTGGCAGAGGGAACGGGAACGCGATGTGTACGGTCTTGCCGGGTGCGCATTCTGCCCGCAGCACCGCGCGGCGCTCCGGCTTGCCGTTGACCGAGGAGGCAAACACAAGGTCGTAGGCGTTCAGGTCGGTGAAGAGGTTCCGGTTTTCAATCACGGCTTCGGTGTCGGTCAGGGTGATCTTCAAGGGGGCATAAGCTGCCTTGACCGCATCCATCTTGGGAGTGTTGCGGCGGTCGGGCAGCACAAGGCCGTCCACGCAGAACTCCCGGTCGGTGGGGCGGTCGCCGAAGTCGCCGCCGTAGGCAAAGCCGGGCTTGCCGTCCGGGCTTGTCACCGCAATGCCGTGGTCCATGTACTCCCAGATAAACCCGCCCTGATACAGCGGCTCTTCGTAGGCATACTCGGTGTAGTCGGTGATGCCGCCGTTGGAGTTACCCATAGCGTGGCTGTACTCACACATAATAAAAGGCTTTTCCGGGTGCTCTGCCAGAAACTTTTTGATATCTGCCACCGGGGTGTACATCTGGCTTTCCATGTCGGAGGTGGCGGGGTATTCCCGGTTCCAGAAAATGCCCTCATAGTGCACAAGGCGGCTGGGGTCGGCATGGCGGAAGTATTCGCTCATCTCCCACAGGGTCTTGCCGCCATGGCTCTCGTTGCCGCAAGACCAGATCAGGATAGCAGGGTGATTTTTGTCCCGCTCCAGCATGGCTTCGGCGCGGGCAAGCACATTCTCCCGCCACTCCGGGCGGGCACCGGGCAGCGTCCATTCGTCCGAGCCGTCCGCACCCAGCTTCTGCCATGTGCCGTGGCTTTCCAGATTGGTCTCCCCGATGACATACAGGCCGTATTCATCGCAGAGCTGCAAAAAATACGGGTCGTCCGGGTAGTGGCTGGTGCGCACCGCGTTGACGTTGTGGGCTTTCAGGTTCTGCACATCACACAGCATCTCTTCCCTGCTGACGGTGCGGCCTGTTTTGCAGCTCCACTCGTGGCGGTTCACGCCTTTGAACACGATGCGCTTGCCGTTCAAAAGCATCTGACGGTCTTTCAGCTCAAATTTGCGCAGACCGACTTTCAGCCCGGTGCGCTCCACGAGAGCGCCCTCGTTCAGCAGGGCAATTTCTGCTTCGTACAGGTTCGGCTGCTCGGCACTCCACAGGGCGGGGTGCTCCACCGTAAAGGTAAAGGAAACGTCCTGCACGTCCTCTTCCACGTCCGGGTCAGCCTCGCCCTTGCCGAACACCACACCGCTGTCGTACTCGGTAGGCTCCCCCACCTCGGCAGACTGCTGCTGCCCGTCAAACACCACCGACACCGTTCCCGCGCCGCTGACCTTGCAGTCAAAGGTGACGGTGGCACTGGAAAAATCCAGGGCAAACTCCTGCTTCACAAAGGCATCTTCCAGATGCAGCTCAGGCTTTGTGAACAGCTCCACCGAGCGGAACAGCCCGCTCATGCGCCAGAAATCCTGATCTTCCAGCCAGCTTCCGGAGGAAAAGCGGTACACCTGCACGGTCAGGGTATTTTCGCCGGGGTGGACGGCGGCGGTCATGTCAAATTCGGCGGGGGTAAAGGTATCCTCGGTGTAGCCGATGTAAACGCCGTTGCACCAGACGGCGGCGGTGCTGTCCGCACCGTTCAGGCGCAGATAGCAGCTCGCCCAGCTTTCCGGCAGGGTGAAACTGCGCTGATACTCCCCGATGGGGTTATAATCCTGCGGAATTTCGCCGGGGTGCAGCTTTTCGTGGCCGTCCCACGGGTACTGGGTGTTGACGTAATGGGGCGCGCCGTAGGGCTGACCGGGCTTTTGCAGGCTCTGCATCTGGATAAAGCCCGGCACGGTCAGGGTTTCCCAGTCCGTAAAGGGTGCAGTCAGGTTTTCCGCATAGCGGAAAGCCCACTCGCCATCCAAGCTGACAGTCAGGGGCATTTCCGGGCTGGTCTGGTCTGCAAAATGGGCATGGAAGGGCAGGCGGTTCTGCTGGAAAATTTCCGGGTCAGCCAGAAGCGCCGGGGTAATCGGGTCATTCAAAGGCATAAATGTCACCTCGCAGCATTTTCTGCTCTCATTATAGCACAGGATATAAGAAAAACAGCCGCACAAAAACGACTGTTTTTCTGGAGAGAAACGGCATCAGTCCGCTTCGTCAAAGACCTCGGTGTCCAGTTCTGTGTACCCTTTGGGGATGTGGTACTTCACGGCAGGCAGATGGACATTGGTAAAATACAGGCTGGTGTTGGGGTCACAGCCGATGACGACCGGCTCCCCCTTGCCCTGTACCGCACAGTGCAGGGTGTCGCAGCAGGCTTCGGCGGTGTTGTTTTCCACGCTTTCGGCGTAGCCTGGTGCAAAATTCGGCACGGCAAAGCCGCAGTCATAGGCATCGCAGTCGAAGCTGCTGTCGATCTCATGGTGACGGCGGTGGCCGGTGGCCGTGGGGGTGATGGTGGTGGTCACCTCAATGCCAGGGAAGGGTGACCACTGGGCCGTCACAGCCCCTGCTTCGATTTTCCACGTTTTGCTCACCTTGCGCACGAACACGTTATCGTCTATCACAAAGGCCAGCATACTGTCCGGCGCGGCCTGATGGAGTACCTCCCGGCTGCGAGAGGCGCAGAAGCCAAAGCGGGTATCGTAGGCAAATTTTGCGTACTTTTCCGGGAACTGTCCGTGGCCGTGCCCCTCGTTGACACCGGCGGCATAGGCCGTTACCCGGCCTGCCCGGCGCTGCACCAGCATATTGGCGTAGGGCATGGACTTGAGCCGCTCCAATGCGGACATGGGAGCGGCTTCGGCAGACCAGAAGGGGTGGTCGTCCGGCAGAGCAAGCAGTAAAAAGCTCTTCATGCCCCAGTAGGGGCTACCGGGGGCGTTGTACCGCTCGGCCATGTACATCTGCGGGTAGCAGTAGCCGATGGTCAGAATGCCGTCCCGGTCGAACATTTTCTGCCCCAGCCACCAGTTGAAGTTGCGGACGATGAGCCCTTTCATCACCGGCAGGGGCAGCGGCTCCAGCCCCGCCCAGATGCAGGCGGCCCAGAAGCTGTTCTGGGCAAAGCGGTAGGTCAGGCTGCGGCCAAAGGGCAGGGCTGCGCCGTTGGCATCGAACCAGTAGACGAACTGCCGGGCAAACAGCTGGGCCCGCTGGCGGTAGAGTGCGGCACGCTGTGGGTCGGTGTCGGCGGCAAAGCGGGAGTACAACAGGCCGTAATACTGGATGGCCCAGGGGATGTAGTAATCCTTCTGCACCGAGGCACCATCGGTAGACCAGCCGTCACCGCTGTAATAGCTGTCGATCTTGCAAAGGCCGTCCTCCAGCAGCTCCGGGCTGAAAGGCATCCCCACCCTTTTCAGGGCAAGGTTTACAAGGATGCGGAAAAACTGCCAGTTGCAGTCCGGGATGGTGTGGGCATTGATCTGCCCCAGCCATGCGGCAAGGTTCTGCTTTTCGGTATCAGAAAGCGGTGTCCACAGCTTTTCCGGTGCGGTGAAGATGCCGCAGGCAATGGCAGCCATCTCCACATAACACTGGTCGTACTCCCCGGTGGTGCCCCAGTATTCGGGGTTTTCCGGGTCGGTGCCGACGGCAAGACCCTTGCGGTATATCGCTTCAAATTCCGGGTCGGAGCCGCCGCCTACCCAGAAGGGCACCAGCGCCCACAGCGGGCGGCTGAAGGCTTCCAGTTCAATGGCATTTTGGTTGTAGGTCACGCCCGTATCGCCCAGATGCAGCCGGGCACAGCCTGCGGAATAATAAGGCTTGAGGGGATCGAGGAATTTGTGCATCAGTGCGGTAAAATCCGCTTTGGTCTGCAAGTTCATCACCAATACATCTCCCAGTCTTTGGTCAGGCGGGTCAGCGCCTCCATGTAGAAATAATCGCCCCAGCTTGTGCATTCATCCACGCCCTCCGGGGTGCAGGTGTTGTAGGGGCTCTTTTTGCTGTAAGTGCCGTGCAGCAGCTGGCCGGAGCCGAGGGTGCCGGGCTTGACCGCGTAGTTTGCGGTGAGACTGGCCAGCATCTGCCGGGCAAGCGTGCGCCACTGGGCGGCTTCTGCTTCGTCCACATATTTTGCCGCTTCCAGCAGACCGCAGGCCACGATGGCCGCAGAGGAAGAATCCCGGGGTTCGCCGCTTTCCGGGGCAAACAGCATATCCCAGCAAGGCACCAGATCCTCCGGCAGGCGGGAAAGATAAAAGTCCAGCGCCTTGCGGAACACATCGAGGAACTTTTCATCGTGGGTGTAGGTGTAGCCGATGGCGCTGCCGTACACGCCCCATGCCTGACCCCGTGCCCAAAAGCTGTCATCCTTATAACCCTGACAGGTGCGGCCGCCCTTGGGGGTCCCGTCCGGGTTCATAAAGAAGGTGTGGTAGGTGCTGCCGTCCGGCCGGAAGGAGTTTGCCAGCGTGGTGGCGGTGTGGGCGGCGGCAATTTCGCGGTAGTGGTCGCTGCCGGTCACCTGTGCTGCCCAATAGAGCAGCGGCACGTTCAGCATACAGTCGATGATATAGCGGTAGTTGTCCGGATCATTCATGGTGCCCCATGCCTGTAAAAATTTTCCGCTGGGCTGGTAGCGGGTCAACAGCTGATCGGCGGCGGCGATAGCGGCATTTTTGCCGGTTTCGCTGCCCACCAGTTTCCATGCGGCCACGCAGGTGGGGCTGTACAGAAAGCCCATGTCGTGGTGGTCCACCTCCACCTTGCGGGCAATGCGGTCGGCAAAGCTGTCCACCTGAATGAGGGCGGCGGTCTTGAATTTTTCGTCCCCGGTGGCCTCGTAGGCCAGCCAGATCTCCCCCGGCCAGAAGCCGCAGGTCCACTGGTTGTTGGCGCAGCCGGGGTAGATGCCGTTTACACTGGAATGATTCTGGCACTGCCAGGTGTACAGCGGCAGATTGGTCTCTACCTGCAGGCAGGCATCGGCCAGCGCCTTCTTTGCTTCGGTGTCGGTCATTGGGTGATTCGGATAGGTCTTCATAAGCAGCTCCTTATCTTAAGAAGATTCTTTTTCCTCTTTGCCAAGGGCTCCCCTATTAGGGGAGCTGTCTGCGAAGCAGACTGAGAGGTTTATTTGAAGTAAAACGTTGGAATGTCCTTCCAGCGTTCTCTCAGGAAATGCGCCCCCAGCTTGGGGCGGCGGTCACGGGTAAACAGGCCCTTTTTGTTGCCGTCCACACGCATGGGGCCCTGCACAGTGTCATAGTCCGCAAAGTTCCAGACAAATTCGCCCACGAACCAGGGGCGCTTGTCAAACTCCGCATCGAGACGGCGGTAGAACTCCACCTGAAACTCCTCGCTGAACATCTCCGCTCCGGCAGTGTGCAGACCGGCAAGGGTGTCTGCGCCGTATTCGCTCATCATCACAGGCTTGTGCTGGTCTGCCCAGAAATCCAGCTCCTGATTCAGGCCATAGCAGGCGGCATCCAGATCGCCGGACAGGTTGTACCAGCCGTAATAACGGTTGATGCAGACGATATCCATAGTGCGGGTAGTGATGTCCCTGGTGTAGTCGTTCTGGCAGCAGACCAGGGTGACGGGGCGGTTCTGCGGGTCCAGCTGATGGGCCAGCTCATAGAGGGGGTGCCAGTAGTCGTAAGCATCCTGCGGGAAATGCTCCAGATCCGGCTCGTTGCCCAGACTCCACAGCACCACGCAGGGGTGGTTTTTGTCCCGCCGGATCATCTCGGTCAGCACCTGCCGGTGATGCTCGGCGATGGGGTATTCCTTGTAGGGGTTCAGCACTGCCCCGCCGCCAATGCCCACCGCTGGGGTTTCGTCCATGACCAGAATGCCCTCCCGGTCGCACAGATCGTAAAACTCCTCAGCGTAGGGGTAGTGGCTGGTGCGCACGGCATTGGCATTGGCCCAGTGGATGAGGTTTACATCTTTTACGTTCAGCACCGGGTCAAAGCCGCGGCCATGGGCGGTAAAGTCCTCGTGCTTGCAGAAACCCTTGAAGTAAAGGGGCTTGCCGTTCAAAAGCACCTGTGTACCCCGCACCTCGACGCTGCGCACACCGAGGGTCTGGTCATAGACATCCGCCCCGCAGGTGATGTGCAGGGTATAAAGATAGGGCACGCCGGGCTTCGGCTCCCAGAGATGCACTTCCGGTATGGTCAGAATGCCTTCTGCGCCCTCTGCCTGTGCCACGGCGCTGCCGTCAGCATCCAACACGGTCACCTGAACCGGCGCACCGCCGGTGGTTTTGACCGCATACTGCACCGTGCCGTCTGTGTGCGGCACTACGGTCACATCCTCGATGTACTCTTTGGGGGTGGTATAGAGCCACACCGGGCGGTGGATGCCCGCATAGTTGAAGAAGTCAAAGTTCGGGCGGTTCTGGGGTGCGGCAATGCGCTTTGCAGCTTCTACGCTGGGGATGCCCGCATTGTCCGAGCCAAAGAAAGCCAGCTGGCCGTCCTCGTTGCCCACAGGCAGAGTGCTGTGGTTCACCCGGTTGTCGCAGGCTACGGTGAGCAGAGCCGTTTCGCCGGGGTGCAGCAGCGCGGTGACATCGGCTTCAAACGGGGTGAAGCCGCCCTTGTGCTGCGCAATGAGTTGACCGTTCAGCCAGACCTTTGCCGTGTGGGTCACAGAGCCAAACCGCAGCACCACCCGCTGCCCTGCGCAGAAGGCGGGCAGGGTGAACTTGCGCTGATACCATGCCCAGCCGTAGTGGCGGCGCAGGGCCGTGGTCTGGTCGTTCTGGTCGTTGTAGCTGGCAGGAACGGCGATGGGCTGTGAGCCGGGCAGCGGCTTTGCGGGGTCGAACTGGGTTTTCTCGCAGCTGCCCAGCGCAAACTCCCATGTACCGTTCAGGCTCAGTTTCAGGCGTGCTTCATTCTGTTCCGGATATAACATAACGTTTTCCCCCTATTCTTACCAAAAAATGCGGGGCGCGGGGACTGCCCGCACCCCGCTTACGGGTGTTATTTTAGCCCTTGATACCGGTGGATGCAACACCCTGCACAAAATATTTCTGCAGGGAAAGGAATACGATCAGCACAGGGATCAGTGCCACCACAGAGGCCGCCATGATCAGGCCGTATTCTGCGGAATACTGGGTGATGAACATACGCAGACCGATCTGGATGGTCTTGAGCTCGGTCTTGGTCAGGTAGATCAGGGGGCCAAGGAAGTCGTTCCAGGTGTTCACGAAGGTGAAGATGGTCAGGGTAGACAGGGCCGGCAGGCTCAGGGGCAGCATAATATGCCACCAGATGCCGTATTCGCTCAGGCCGTCGATGCGGGCGGCTTCGCACAGCTCGGTGGGCACGCCCTCGTAGAACTGCTTCATCAGGAACACACCAAAGGCGCTGAAGGCCTGCAGGCACATAATGGCCAGATGGGTGTTGTTCAGATGCCAGGAACTCATCATCATGAACTGGGGCACCATATAGGCCTGCCACGGCACTGCAATGGTGGCGATGTAACCCAGGAAGAGCACGTTCTTGCCCTTGAACTGCATCTTGGCGAAGGCGTAGGCCGCAAAGGAGGAGGTGAACAACTGCAACAGGGTGACCACCACGGTGATCTTGACCGTGTTTTTCACAAAGGTCAACAGCGGGATCTGGGTCCAGATGTCCACATAGTTCTGCCAGCGGGGATTTTTGGGGATCCACTGGATCGGGAAGCCGAACACGTCCTTATTCAGCTTAAAGGAGGAGGACAGCATCCACAAAAAGGGCAGCAGCATACAGGCTGTGATGACGATGAGGAAGAAATAGATCAGGAACTTGGAGATGAAATTGCGGCGCTTCTGGGAAGCGTGGTCTTTGATAACAGCGGTTGCCATGGTTTCTTCCTCCTTTCTCAGTTCTCGCCCTTGGAGCCGCGGAACTGGACGATGGTAACGATCAGCACCAGTACAAACAGCACCATGGCAATGGCACTTGCGTAGCCGTATTTCGGGGTATTGACGAAAGCCACATTATAGATGTAGTACACCAGCGTCATGGTAGCCGTACCGGGGCCGCCCTGCGTGATCATGTACATCTGGTCATAGACCTTGAAGCCGGAGATGGTAAGCATGATGACCACAAAAAAGGTGGTGGGGCGCAGCTGGGGCAGGGTGATGTGCCAGAACTGCTGCCAGCGGTTTGCACCGTCCAGCTCGGCGGCTTCGTTCAGGTCCGGGTTGCAGCCCTGCAAGCCGGCCAGATAGATGACCATGTAGTAACCCATGTTTTTCCACACACTGAACAGGATGACCGTCAGCATCGCGGTGTCCTTACCGGCGGCCCAGCGGGGCAGGTTTTCCACTGCCACGCCGAAGAACTGGTTCAGGATCATATTGATGGGGCCCATGGAGGGGTTGAATATCATATTCCACACCGCTGCCACCGCCACCAGCGAGGCAACATAGGGGAAGAATGCCACGGTGCGGAAGAAGTTGCGGAGCTTGACGTTCTGGTTCAGCAGTACGGCCATCGCCAGCGAGCAGGCCAGCGTCAGCGGTACGGTACCGATGACATAGACGATGGTGTTTTTCAGCGCCGCCTGAAAGATCTTATCGGTGGTAAAGAGCTTTACAAAGTTTTTCAGGCCGACAAATTCAATGGCGTGGCGGCCGTCCCATGCGCAGAAGGCCAGCGCAATGGCAAACACCATGGGTACCAGCGTAAACACGCAGAAGCCGATGAAGTTTGGCGCAATGAAGGAATACGCGATGAGGGAATCGCGGGTCGATTTTTTAAGCACTTTACGGGGAGTTTTATTCTGGACAGCAGCACTCGCCATAAAAGAGCCTCCTTTCCCGGAAGTATAACAGTTTTTCCCAAAAATGAGCGGGGCGGGCGCTGTGCATACCCGCTCCGCTCGGACAGGGGCTTTTTTCCGATGCTCGTTCACCGGAAAATGAATGGGGATTGAAAACAATGAAGAAGGAGAACCGCAAATGATTGCGGGAAAAACTTTATCAACCGAGAACTGCGGGCACCTGATCGTTCATGTTCTGGATGCCCTCGTCCACGGTCTCGCTCATGGTCATAATGGCATCGTGCTCGGCGTTCAGGATGGTCTCGATATCAGATGCGTACTGGGTGTAGGGCATCTCCAGATAGACATTGCTGGTGGTCAGTGCATCCACAGAATTGCTGTCCTCGGGGAAGCCCTCGGTGGACTTGATGATCTCGGCGGTGGCATCGGAGCCGCAGGCGGGGAAGGTGCCGGTCTTTGCAATGGCCTGTGCGCCCTCCTCGGAGACACACCAGTTGATGAAGTCGGCAGCAGCGTCTGCCTTGGGAGAATCAGTATTGATGGCCAGACTGGTCACAGTGCCCAGCGTAGAGCCTGCCTCTGCACCGGCGGGGTGCGGATACTTGACGATACCCCAGTTGAACTTGGTCTCGGCATCCTTCATGTAGGCTTCCAGCGTGGAGATAAACCAGCTGCCCATGTTGACCATTGCGCACTGCTGGTTCTCAAAGGCAGCGGAGTAGTGCAGAGAAGAGGTCTTGAGGTAGCCGTAGTCCATGCAGATGCCATCCTTCTGCTGGGCAATGACCATATCGTAGGTGGGCTTCATGAAGTCGTAGGTGCCGTCGATGATGGTGTTCTTGCCGTCCAGAATGGAGAACAGCGAAGCGGCGGAGCGCCAGGTGTGGTAGTGGCAGCCATAGACCTTGGTGTCGCCGGAGCCGCTGGTCATCTTGCGGGCCAGAGCGTCGTAATCTTCCAGCGTCATGTCGTTGGAGGGGTACTCCACACCGGCCTTATCGAACAGGTCTTTGTTGTAGTACACCACCCAGAAGTCGCTGCGGAAGGGCACGGCGTAGAAGTTGCCGTCGTCGGTGGTCAGCTGCTCGATGGTGCCGTTGAAATCGCCGGTATCGCGGGTCAGCACCTCGTTCAGGGGCTTGAGGTAGTCCAGATTGATCAGGTTTGCGTAGCCGGGGATATCCTTGACGGTAACGACATCCAGATCGGCGCTGCCGGCCAGCTGTGTAGCCAGAACGGTCATGTAATCGCTGGAGCCCAGATCCACCATCTCGATGGTCACGTCCTTGTGGCTTGCCATGTAGCCGTCGGCCATGGCCTGCCAGTAGGGGGTGGACTCCTTATCCCACACCGACCACTGCAGGGTAACAGGGCCTGCGGCTGCGGATGCAGCGGTGGAACCGGCAGTGGAGGAAGCAGCGGTGGAGCTTGCAGAAGAGCCACCGCAGGCGCTCAGGGCAGCAGCTGCGCCGCAGGCAGCGGCAGCGGTAAGGAACGAACGACGAGAGATCTTTTTCATAAGTCTTGTCCTCCTTCAGGGCAGTGCGTGTTTTTCGTGCAGCGGTCTCCTCGTGCCGGGGAGCCGCTCGCTTTTGTTGATACTAGAATACCGCAAAACAGCCCCAACCGGAATGGAATTATTCCGGGCGGGGCTGTATTTTTTGCAGGCCTTTCTCAAAAAGATGCACTTTCTTATGCTGAAATCTGCACTTTCTTGATTTCTTGCACAGATTGCAAATGTGTAACAAATAAAAACAGTACAATGTATACAAAAATCATGCAAAAAGCCGTTGACAAACATTGCCGGAATCTGTACTGTATAAAAGAAAGAACATCAACTATTACCGGAAAGGAGGCCCGTTATGAAGAGCAGTCATCGCTTCCCGCTGCGGCGGCAGATCGTGTGGAGCATGCGCATCTTTACAGCGCTGACCTCCCTTGCCGTCTGTGCGGCACTGTTTTTTCTTTCCAACCAATATGTCCGTACAAACACCCTGCAGGCGGCAGAGTTCAACCTGCGGCTGGTGGCCACCAGCATCGAGACAAGCCTGAACGATGCGGATGCTCTTTTGAACTGGGCCTCCATCAACGACACCGTGCGCCGCTATCTTTCACAGGAAGAGGTCAACGGCCCCCAGACCATTGCAGCCTACAAGGCGGCGCAGGAAAAGTATTATTCCAGCCCGCTGTACCCCAAGGTCATCCGGTTCTTTATGAGCAACGAAAACGACCGGCACCTGCAGTTCGGCCCGCTGAACAGCTCTTCGGCCCTGAACCAGAGCAGCGCATCCCTGTTTTTGCAGCAGGGTTACGGGATGCGGTTCACCACCGACCCGCTGATGATCTCTCACCCGGCCTGCCTTGCCATCAGCAGGCCCATCCGTTCCGGCCATGGCCCGATGCACCGCGGCACGGCCTACCTTGCGCTGGATCCATCGGTCATCACCGACCCGGCCGCGGGCTATACCACGAGCGAGGGCAGCGCACTCTATTGGGAGATGGGCAATCAGCTCTGGCAGATCGAGGATGGCCGCCTGACACAGGTGGAAACTGCCTTTTTTGATGTTTCCTACACACTGCGCTCCACGGTGGAGAACCGCACCTGGAAGCAGTCCGCATGGCAGGGGCGCTTCCGGAAGGACGGCAGCAGTTATTTTGCAATCAAGGTCGTTCTGGAGGGCCGGGGTGCAGCGCTGATCCAGGTGATGCCCGAAAGCACCTTTTTACAGCAGCGCCGTGTCTATCTGTGGCTGCTGGGACTGGGGCTTGCCATCGTGTGGGGACTGAGCTTTTTGATGCAGCATTGGCTGGAATGGGCCATTACCCGCCCGGTGGAGGCCCTGCAGAAGCGGATCGAAGCTGTGGGCGGCGGCGACTTTACTGCCGACCCTGCCGTAGAGTGGCCCAATGAACTGGGCGACATTGGCCGAGGCATCAACAAGCTGGCCGCCGATGTGGACGGCCTGATGAACCGCCGGGTGGAGGACGAGCGCAAAAAACAGGAGCTGGAATACCGGATGCTCCAAAGCGAGGTCAACCCCCACTTTATCTACAATACCCTGAACAGCATCCGCTGGATGGCCACTATCCAGCATGCGCCCGGCATCGCTGAAATGGTCACCGCCTTTGCCCGGCTGACCAAAAGCATCTCCAAGGAAACGCAGAAGCTGGTGCCCCTGCAGGAGGAGCTGGCTCTGCTCAACGATTACTTTACCATCCAGCAGTACCGCTATGGCGGCGATCTGGAGATCGAGGTTTCCCGGATCGAGGACGAGCGGCTTTGCCGGGACTGCCTGATCCCCCGCTTTACGCTGCAGCCGCTGGTGGAGAACGCCATTTTCCACGGTCTGGAGCCAAAGGGCGGCCACGGCAGCGTCTTGCTGGATATTTCCATCGATCCGGCCACGGGGGATGTGCTGCTGCGGCTGACCGACGACGGCATCGGGATGCCGCCGGAGCAGGTGGCGCATCTGCTGGACGCGCCCACCGGAGAAAAAGAAAAGGCCGAAAAGTTCCGCCATGTTGGATTGTGGAACGTGAACCGCCGCATCCAATATTCGTTTGGCGAAGCTTACGGCCTGACCATTGAGAGCGAGGAGGGCATCGGGACTGAGGTGACCATCCGGCTGCCCTATCAGAAGAAAGGAAACGATCATGCTGCGGATCTTACTTGTGGATGATGAGCCGCTGGTGCTCATCGGCCTGCAGGGAATGCTGGAATGGGAAAAGCTGGGCTATACTGTCTGCGGCACTGCCCGCAACGGCAAACTGGCGCTGGAACTCATCGAGCGGGAAAAGCCGGATATCGTCATTGCAGACGTAAAAATGCCGGTAATGGACGGCCTTACCCTTGCCCGCACCTGCCGGGAGCGCAGCGCCCTGCCCGCCTTTATCATGCTGACCAGCTTTGAGGAATTTGATTACATCAAACAGGCCATGGGTGCCGGGGTGGTGGATTATCTGGTCAAGCTGGACCTGACCCCTGAGAACCTGCAAACCGCCCTTGCCAAGGCCGCTGAAAAGGTAAAAAAGGAGCACGCCCTGCTGGGCGAAGTACCGGTTCAGGAAAACCTTGCCGAAAGCGTGCGCAGTTATCAGGAGCGTTTCTTTGTGCGGCTGTACGCTGGGCTGTTCCCGGACGAGCAATCTTTGGAGAAGCCGCTGCAGCACATGGAACTGAGCCTTGCAAGCGACGACTACCTTGTGGCCAGCTGCGAGATCATTGCCAACACAGAGCTTGCCCCCGCACAGCAACTGAAGCTGAGCTTTTCCTGCGGGCGGATGCTGGAAACCACCCTGCAAAATTATCTGCCCTGCTACGTGACCGGGGCCGATGCCATGCGCTGCAATGTGCTGTTCTGCCTGACCGATGCCCAATGCCAGAACTACCGGGCGGTGCTGCGCCCCCTGCTGGAACGGGCCAGCCAGATCTTGTACAACTACTTCACGGTCCGGCTGCTCTGGGCTGTGGGGCGGCCCACCAATTCCCTGCTGGGCCTTGCCCGCCGCTGCCGTGAAAATGCCCACCTGCAGCCCATCTTGACCGCTGAAAATCCCATCCAGTTTGTGGAGGCCGGTGACGGCGATGCTACGGCTGGAAAGATGCAGGTGGTGGCACAGGTACAGGAGTATATCAAAAATCACCTTTCGGAAAAACTGACGCTGGCCGATGTGGCGGCGGTGTTCAACTTTTCGCCCAACTACCTCAGCCAGCTGTTTGGCAAATACGGCGACAGCGGCTTTGTGGAGTATATCACCGAGACCCGCATTGCCGCCGCCAAGGAGATGCTGGAACAGGGCAACCTGAAGGTGTACGAGATCGCGGAAAAACTGGGCTATGAGAGCTCGTTCTATTTCTCCAAGGTGTTCAAAAAGGTCACGGGGCTCAGCCCGCGGGAATATCAGCAAAGCTTGTAAACCTCTCAGTCACGCTTCGCGTGCCAGCTCCCCTGATAGGGGAGCCCTTGGCAGGCCGGGCAGAAATCATCTAACTGAGTTGGGCTCGCCAAACGATGAGTGGCAGGGCCTTGCAGTAAATCGTCAGGAGGCATTATGATATCTGAACAACTTTCTTTTCTTCCGGACAGTCTGCCCGACTCTCATCCCTTTCCGCCTGCCAGAGAGCGCACGGTATGGAATGCCCTACCCCAGCGGGTCAAAGACCGCTTTTTGCAGGCGGGAGAAGCCGCGCTGCAAACGCCCATTGCGCAATGGCATCCATAAAGCGGCCCT
>OQWI01000681.1_pt1 | contig 15436 bp, 13 predicted proteins | sample 1691551 | NCBI WGS metagenome assembly OQWI01 (sample SAMN03418259, study PRJEB22391) | human gut metagenome | biome: human-gut; feature: organic feature; material: feces | host: Homo sapiens | place: Tanzania | collected 2013-01
TCTGCTCATATTTAAATTTTAGCAGATTTGAATTCTCTTGTAAATTTAAAATAATTAGGGCTGCCCATTTCTTTTTGGACAGCCCCGTTTTTTTAAGTATCAAAGTTAAGTAACTTTGACTTATCGTGATTTATTTTAACAAAAATCCCAAAAACTATGGTATAATGATTATCCATGCAGGTAGACTATAAAAAACTATGGATCCGACTCATCGAAAAAGGAATTAAAAACAAAACGGACTTAATCCCTCTAGCTGGAATTTCAACAAATATTCTGGCCAAACTAAATAAAGGCGAATATGTTTCCATGAACAGTCTTGCTAAAATTTGCAGGGCCCTTGATTGCGATATTGGTGATATTTGCGTAATAAATGAAGTTAATAAGAAATAAGATAATTCTTTTGGAGAAATAAATGGCAGTTAAAAAATCACAACTCTACAGTTCACTTTGGGCAAGCTGCGACAAACTTCGTGGCGGTATGGATGCCTCTCAATATAAAGACTACATTCTGACTCTTCTGTTTATAAAATACGTTTCAGACAAATATAAAGATGACCCTTATGGCGCAATAGCAATTCCAGATGGCGCAAGTTTTGAAGACCTTGTTGCCTTAAAAGGAAACAAAAACATCGGTGAGGAAATAGACAAGCTCATTGCAAAGCTTGCAGAAGCAAACAACCTTACAGGAATCATAAACAACGCTCACTTTAACGATGAATCAAAAATCGGCAAGGGCGATGAAATGGTGGACAAGCTTACAGGTCTTATTGCCATTTTTCAAAAACCGGAGCTTGATTTTAAAAACAACAAGGCAGAAGATGATGACCTTATCGGCGACGCCTACGAATATCTTATGCGAAACTTTGCTACTGCCAGCGGAAAGAGCAAGGGACAGTTCTATACACCTGCCGAAGTAAGCCGCATTCTTGCAAAAGTAATAGACATATCAAATTGTACAGATAAAAACGCAACAATCTATGACCCGGCTTGTGGTTCTGGTTCACTCTTGATTCGCGCCGCAAATGAAGCTCCATTTCCACTTGCAATTTACGGTCAGGAAAAAGATATTTCCACCGCTGGTCTTGCAAAAATGAATGTAGTCCTTCATAACATTCCTTCCGGAGAAATTCATTCAGACAACACTTTTTCTGACCCATGGTATAAAGATGATAATGATGACACCAAGCTCCGAAAGTTCGATTACATCGTAGCAAATCCGCCGTTCAGCATGAAAAACTGGATGGATGGTTTAAAGCCTTATGGCCGCTTTGATGATTATGACGAGCTTCCTCCAGAGAAAAACGGAGACTACGCATGGCTTTTGCATATCATCAAATCCATGAAAAACAACACTGGTAAAGCTGCTGTAATTCTTCCCCACGGAGTTTTATTCCGCGGAAATGCAGAAGAATCAATTCGCATGAACATAATCGACCGTCATCTTATTAAAGGAATAATCGGACTTCCTGCAAACCTTTTTTATGGAACTGGAATCCCAGCCTGCATCATCGTGCTCGACAAAGAAAATACTGCAAACCGAACCGGCATTTTTATGATTGATGCCAGCCACGGTTTTATCAAAGATGGAGATAAAAACCGTCTTCGCGAGCAGGATATTTACAAAATTGTAACAACCTTTAATTCAATGACCGAAGTTCCAGGCTTTAGCCGTTTTGTTCCTTTTGCAGAAGTCATCGAAAAGAACGCCTATAATCTGAATATTCCTCGCTACATCGATTCAAGCGAAAAAGAAGATTTGCAGAGCATTGAGGCGCATCTTTATGGCGGAATCCCTCAGGAAGATATAGACAATATTCCTCACTTCTGGAATGTCTTCCCGAATCTAAAAAAAGAAATCTTCGGTGAATACACAGGACGAAAAGGCTTTTACAAACTTCTCATCCAAAAAGATGATGTTCACAAGACAATCACAGAAAATGCAGAATTTCTTGAATACAACAAAAAGGTAAATAAAGCCTTTGAAGAATGGAAGGCATTTGCAAATCCAATTCTTACAAATCTAAAGCCATCAGATTCAAACAAAGAAATCATCCTAAAACTTTCAGAAGAAATTCTTTCTAAGTTCACCAAACTCGAACTGCTGGATAAATACGATGTTTATCAGGTGCTTCTTGCTTACTGGAACGAAACAATGAATGATGATGTCCTTCTTGTCATTCAGGATGAACTTGGTTACAAGCTTGCAAAAGTAACTGATGATATAAAGGAAGAACCAAAAGAAAGCAAAAAGTCAAAGAAAGATTCCTCAAAAGAAAAAAAGCCAAAGGAGCCAAAAGTAATCGGTTGGGAAGGCCGCCTTATTCCAAAGCAGATTGTTCTTGATGCCTTTTTTGAATCAGAACAGAAAGCAATCGAAGAAGCCGAAGAAAAACTAAGCCAGACAGAAAGCGAGTTTGAAGAATTTGTAGAAGAAAACTGCGTCGATGTCGCTGAAGATGATGAACTTTTGCAGGAGCCTGAAATCCTTGAAAAGTTCAAGGCTTATGAAGCTTCTATAAAATCACAAAAGAAAACAATTGCCGACCTCAAAAAGAAGCTGGACGAAAACTGCCGCAAACGCTACGACTCTTTTACCGATTCAGAAATAACAGACCTTCTTGTAAACCGCAAATGGTACAAAAAAATCGATCAGGGAATCCAGAACCTTTATGTAACAGTTGCAAATCATCTTACAAAACGGATTGTTGAACTCTACGAGCGTTACGAAAACACATTGCCAGAACTCACCGAAAAACTCGCCGAAGAAGAAAAAGAAGTTTCCGCTCATCTTGCTCAGATGGGATTTAAGTTGTAGGAGCAGATGATGAAGCAGAATCTAATTGAAACAGTGAACGAGTATCTTTCTCTTGGAATAAATCAGCAGCTTGATTATGAAAAATTCTATCTGTATTCAATTATCACCCATTCAACTGCAATAGAAGGCTCAACTGTTACCGAAATAGAAAATCAGCTTTTGTTCGACGAGGGAATCAGCACGAACAAGCCGATGGCGGAACAGCTGATGAACCTCGATTTAAAAAAGGCCTATGAGCAGAGTTTTATTTATGCAAAATCCCACGCAGACTTTTCAATCGAACTTTTATGTAGCCTTGCCGCCCTTGTCATGCAAAATACCGGCTCCACTTATAAAACGATTGGCGGAGAATTTTCTTCTGCAAAAGGTGATTTACGTCTTTTGAATGTAAGTGCGGGCAGAGGTGGAAAATCTTATCTTGCGTGGCAGAAAGTTCCAGACAGGTTGCAGGCTTTTTGCAATTGGTTAAACAAGGAACGAAAAAATATTAACAAGAAGGACATGCAAAAACTCTACGAACTCAGTTTTGAAGCTCATTACCACATTGTTTCAATTCATCCGTGGGCTGATGCCTGTGCTCCGAAGGAGCAAACGTCAATAATTTCCAATTACGCAAACGGAGCGTTAGCGACGTATGGTAATGGTAGAATGAGCCGTCTTGTCATGAACATGATTCAGTATGAAGCCGGCTGTATTCCTTCAATCGTAAAAAAAGAAAAACGAGCCGAATACATCCAGAGCCTTGCGCAAAGTCAGGAAAAAGATGATTCAAAGGATTTCATAGATTTTATGATGAATCATCATGTGGATAATTTGCAGAAGCAGATAGATGAATACAAGGCTTCGATGGAATCTGACGACATTAAAGGTGGTCAGAAAATAAGCGCGGGTGGTCAGAAAAAGTGGTCAGAAACCACATTGAAAATTCTAGAATTAATAAAACAGAATCCAAAAATCTCAAGAAAAGAACTTTGCGGTGAACTGTGCATAAATCCAAGTGCCGTCCAAAAACATATCGACAAACTGAAAGAAACAAAAATGATTGAACGGCTAGGCGGAGCAAAAGGCGGCGAATGGAGAGTAAACGAATGAAGCAGACGGAAATAGGATTGATTCCTGATAATTGGGAAGTGAAGAATATTAATAAAGAATGCACAATAAAGGCACGAATCGGGTGGCAAGGCTTAAAGTCAAATGAATATCTTGATTTCGGTGATTATGTTCTGATTACAGGAACAGATTTTGATAATGGTTTTATTAATTGGAAATCATGTAATTATGTATCTGAATGGCGTTTCAAACAAGATAAAAACATTCAAATAAAACAAGGTGATGTTCTTATAACTAAAGATGGAACTATTGGTAAGGTTGCTTTTCTTGATGCAATACCGATGAAAGGAACCTTAAATAGTGGTGTTTTTGTTATTCGTCCAAAAAGCTATGAAAAGATAGATACAGTTTTTTTGTCATTGATCTTCAAATCTATATGGTTCGATTCTTTTTTGGAACAAATAACCTCGGGATCGACAATCGTTCATCTTTATCAAAAAGATTTTGTAACATTTAATTTTCCAATTCCTCCGACACTTACTGAACAACAACGAATCGCAAAAGCCCTGTTCGATGTAGATTCACTTATTTCCACAACAGAAAAACTCATTCAAAAGAAAAAGAACATCAAACAGGGCGCAATGCAAAATCTCCTCACCGGCAAAAAACGCCTCCCAGGTTTTGGCCCGCAAACCAAATCCCCAACCTACAAACAAACAGAACTCGGCCTAATCCCCGAAGATTGGGAAGTAATGAGTTTAGGTGAATTCTGTCAAATAAAAGATGGAACGCATGGAACATATGCCAGAGTAGAAAATGGATATTTATTATTAAGTGCAAAAAATATATTGAATGGGAAACTGGATATACAAGAAAGTGAAAGTTTAATATCAGAAAATGCTTATAAGGAAATTGTAAAGAATGGTTTCCCGAAGAAAAAAGATTTACTTATTAGTTGCGTTGGTACAATAGGTAGATGTTGTATTTTTGATACAGATGAAGAAATAGCTTTTCAACGAAGTGTTGCATTTATTCGTCAAAATCAAATCGATAATTTGTTTTTAATGTATTTCATACAATCTGACTTATTTCAGAAACAACTAAGAGAAGCTGTTAATGCAAGTACATTGGGAGGCGTTTATCTAGGAGCTTTTAATCCATTACAGATTTCTTTTTCTTCAGATAAAAAAGAACAAACCGCTATCGCCAGTGTCCTTTCCAGCATGGACAAAGAAATAGAAACCTTAAACACAAAACTAGAAAAATACCGCAACCTCAAAACCGCCATGATGCAGCAATTGGTCACGGGGAAGATTAGGTTGGTAAAATAAAAGTGGAGAAGAAAACGTGGAAAAGAAACATAGATTAGTCCTTTTTTTAATAGAATTAGTTGCATTATTTGTTGTAGCACAAATTTGTACCGGTAATTGTATTGTTGCTTTATCAGATTTATGGTTTTCTTCAGGTTTATTGATGCTTATTCTATTGTCTTTAATAGATCAACCATTCTTTTCTAAAGATGCAAATATCTTTGTTAATGGTGTCACATCTTTTTTAGCTTTACTTTTAGTTACACCTAATAATCGTGATTATATTTTCTGGATATTTTTTGGAATTATAATATATCTGCTTGTTTCATCATATGTTTTGATGTGGTTAAGGAAAAATCCTTTGAATGAAGAAAAAAAAGTAATTCAATTCCTTTCTAGATTTAATCGTTTTATTGGAAAACCTCAAGTTTTGTTCTCGGCATTCTTTTTATGGAGTGCGGTTCTTCAGTTTGGAATTTCAAATAAAGATTTTATACCAATTTTTTGGTATTGGCTTATTGTTGTTTTTCTTGATACAACTTCATTTGCAAAATTTATTGCAGAATTATTTACAAAGAAAAAAGAAGAAATATCAAGTTCGGCTATTGGAACAATTTTAGGAGTACAAGGAAGGAATGTCCTTCTCGTAAAATTATTTCCATTGAGTCAGCGTAAAACAGTGTCAATTTTTGAAACTGTTGAATTTTTATTAAAAAGTAATAAAAAAGCAGGAAAAGGAATAATAATCGAATCATATTTATTAAATGAAGAACAATGGGCGAAAATACTTATTAATTCAGTTGAGTTAAATAAATCTCTAGAAGATTTTGGAAATAATGGAAAAATGTCGGAAGATATTGTCTATAAATTGGACTTACCTAAAGATAAAAAAATACAATTTCTTGACACTTTTATTGGACTAATTTATGAGAATAGTGATATTGAAAAGATTAATTTTGTTTATGATTCGAAAATAGATATAGAGTCAGGAATGCTAATTGAAGTTCATCAACGGGATAAAAAAATAATTTATCAAATTTTCAATGGAATTACGCGTCAGGAATTACTTGAAGCAAAAAATAAATCTGATATGATTCTTGGAACAGCCTTACAACTGGGTATTTGGGATGAGAAAAACAATCGTTTTGAAAAATATGGTTGGGTTCCGGCAATAAATACTCCTGTTCATTTAGCATCAACTCCAAAATTATCTAAGGTAAAAAATGGAATTATAGAACTTGGAAAAGTTCCTAATACAAATTTTCCAGTATTGATGGATATAGATACAGCAATTACACATCATATGGCTGTTTTAGGAGTAACAGGAACTGGAAAATCTTTTTTTGTCAGAGAAAAATTAATAAAAGAATATGTTTCTAAATCAAATAGGAAAATATTTATTATTGATTTTACAGGCGAACATAAGAAAAAAATATGTAATCTAACTCCATTTATTAGTACTGATGTCGAAAAAGAAATATATAAAAACTTTGATACTATTAATACAGAAATGGAAAAATTTGCGGATAAAAGAGATAAAGAAAAACTATCTGCATCAAAGCAGTATATTGTTTCAACAATGCGAACTGCAATAGAATCTTTCTTAAAATCTGAAGAAAAAATAAAAATTATAGAATTGCCCGATGTACAGAACAGTCAAAATATTTTTGATTTTACAAGGGTTTTATTTAAGCAGATTTTTTCTATTGCAAAAGGCAATTTGGACAAACCTAATTCACCACAATTATGTATTGTTTTAGAAGAAGCTCATACAATCATACCGGAATGGAATTTTGCCAGTGAATCAAATAAAAATAGCCAAGCAACAATGAATGCAATTTCTCAGATTGCATTACAAGGAAGAAAGTATAATGTTGGTTTGCTAGTAATTGCACAAAGAACGGCAAATGTTTCGAAAACTGTATTAACTCAATGTAACAGCATAATATCATTTACAGAATATGATAAAACAAGTATAGATTTTCTCGCAAATTATTATGGAGAAGAAATTGCAAGCATTCTCCCTACATTAAAGTTTAGACAAGCTGTAGCTGCGGGAAAAGCATTTGCGTCAACAGTCCCAATGATTTTTGAAGTTTCTGAAATTAAAGGTGAAAATAAAAATGGAGAGTAATATGTCCAAATCCCAGCTAATCGAATACAAAGAATCTTGGCGTGATGAATATCTCAAATGGATTTGCGCGAGTTTTGCTTGTCAAAACTCGTTTAGCAAGACGCGAAGCGGATTGCGACGTTTCGCAAATGCTCAGGGCGGTGTGCTTTATATTGGTAAGCGTGATGACGGTTCTGTTTGTGGCGTTGCTGATTCAAAGAAGCTTATGGAAGATATTCCGAATAAAGTTCGTGATGCGCTTGGTTTGATTGTTGATGTAGATTTGATTACTGAGAACGGACTTGATGTTATAAAAATCACTGTTGAAGAAAATCCTTATCCTGTAACCTACAAGGGTGAATATCATTATAGGACTGGCAGTACAAAACAGCTTTTGCAAGGTTCAGCTTTGACTAATTTTTTTTTGCGGAAGACTGGCAAAAACTGGGATTCTGTTCCTCTTGAAAATGTAAGCGTTGAAGACCTTGATAAAGGAAGCTTTGATATTTTCCACCGTGAAGCAATCCGCAGCGGAAGAATGAGTAAAGATGACTTGAAGCTTTCGAATCAGGATCTTAATGCAAAAACATTGCTCACTTCCTCATAATCCGGATATCGCAAATACTTTCTTCCGCGCCGGTTTTATTGAAAGCTGGGGCCACGGCATAGAAAAGATTTGCAATCTTTGTAAAGAATACGGAATTACCGAACCGGAATATACAGTTCATCCCAATGACATTATGATGATGTTCAAGGCGAATGACACTGTAAATGACACTGTAAAAACGATTCTGGCACTAATAGAACAAAATCCATCAATTACTTATGAAGAAATGACTGAAAAAACAGGTAAATCAAGAAGAACCATAAGCAGATTGATTACAGAATTAAAAGAAAAAAATATTATTTCAAGAGTTGGCTCTGATAAAACTGGATACTGGGAGATTGTAAAACAATAAGGAGATATCATTATGACAATACTGACTATTGTAATCATTTTTTTATTTTTAATTACACTTGCAGTTTCTTTTGGCCTTGCGAAAAAGCTTTCTTCACCTAAATATCAAAAGTCAAATATAGAAATGAGATGTACTATTTTTACAACTATAATTACGCCTGTGCTTACTGTTCTATCTGTTATTCTTGTCATTTATACTTTGCAGATAGACTCTAAGAATTCCAAACAAGACAAATACAACACTGAGTTCTCAATATTGTTTGCTGAAATGAAAGATTTTATAAATAACTTATCTGTTGAAATAAAATATAACGAACATTCTGAAAATCCTATAACAATATCAAAAATGGAAGTAATAGATGAACTTGCATATTATTTAAAACGTGGAGAAAAAGTACGTCAGTTATATTCTGAGGAAATCGCCCAAATCAGTTTTCCAATTTCAAACGACAACACATGGTTTAATACAGAACTTGATGATTTTTATATTGAAAATGGCAAGTGTTACCAAATTAAAAAACGTCCAGAATTAGAATGTCAGTATTTTGAAGCTATTAATAAACGTTTTAGAAATATTTTTAAACCAATATTTGATTTATTAGATAATACTGATAATGAACATCGTGAAACTCATAAACATTTATTTGCATCATATATGAATAAAAATTCCTTTGAGTCCTATCTGACTACCCGATGGCAAGAACAGGATATTCCTAAAACATTAATCGAACTTATTGACTTGAGTTATTAAAAATCCCACATTTTTTAACAAATGTGAAAATTACCCTTAAAATGTCAGGAAAAATGTGATTTTTACCTCAAAAAATACTGGAAAAATGTGAATAATGGGTTTATAATGTCATTATGCTTAGGCGAAAAGTAGATGATTATTTGATTCAGTGGAAAAACAATCCAGACAGGCTCCCTCTTGTAATAAAAGGTGCAAGGCAAATCGGAAAAACCTTTTCTGTAAGGAATTTTGCAAAGTCTTACAAGAACTATATCGAAATCAATTTTATTACAGATCCGCAGTTTAAAACGGTTTTTAAAAATGGATATTCACCGGAATCTATAATAAGGGAAATCACTCTTTTAAGGCCAGACTGGAATTTTATACCAAATGAAACATTGATTCTTTTTGATGAAATTCAGGTTTTCCCTGACTGCACTACGAGCCTTAAGTTTTTTAAGATTGACGGCAGATATGATGTAATCTGCTCTGGTTCACTTTTGGGCATCAATTACAATCAAATTACTTCTGTCAGTGTAGGTTATAAAACTGATTATGAAATGTATTCACTGGATTTTGAAGAATTCCTTTGGGCGAAAGGTTATAAGCAGGAACAAATAGACAGCATTCTGGAACACATGATAAATCAGACTCCTTTTGGCGAACTTGAATACAATGTATGGATGGAAAACTTTATGGAATACACAACTTTGGGTGGAATGCCTAAGGTTGTAGATATGTTCATCACCAATAAAAATTATTCCGGTACATTGCAGGAACAGCGGCAGATTTTGAAATCTTACGAAGATGACATTACAAAATATGCATTCGGGCTTGATAAGGCTAAGCTTAAGAATGTTTATAATCATATTTCGGTTTTTCTTGCAAAAGAAAACAAGCGTTACCAAATTACAAAAGTTGCTCCTGGCGCTAGAAACAGAGAATACATTGGGACAATAGACTGGCTGAATGATGCCGGAATCATTAATATCTGTTATTGTCTTGAAAGTCCGGAGCTTCCACTTAAGGGAAATTACAAACCGAATGATTATAAGATTTATTGGCGTGATACAGGTCTTTTGATTGCCTCTCTTGATGAAGAGGCTCAGATTGATTTCAGGCAGAATAGAAACTTTAATACCTATAAAGGCGCAATCTATGAAAATATAATAGCAGATGCTTTTGTAAAACAGGGGTATGGTCTTTATTATTTTAAGAATGAAAAATCAACTTTGGAGATGGATTTTTTTGTGAGGGATATGAGAGGTTTGATTCCTGTAGAAGTTAAAGCCAGCGACAATGCAACAAAATCACTTTGTAATTTGATTGAGAAAGAAAAATATGCAGATATTCATTATGGAATAAAACTTTGCAAAAAAAACATTGGATTCAATGGTAAGTTTTATACATTTCCTTATTTCTGCTGCTTTATGCTAAAAAAATATCTACAGAATTTTGATAAAACCAATTATTGTAACCAGGAGGAATCCAAATGACAAAATCAGCTCACCCTGAACGCGAGACTCAAAAACGCATTGTTACATTCTTTCAAAAAGAACTGGGCTATGAATATCTGGGCAATCTGTCGGAAGATCAAAACTACAACATTCGCTGGGGTGATTGGAAGAAATTTTTGTATGATTCGGGATTCTCGGTTGATTTTGTTGATGCAATACAAACAAAGTTTGCTCAGATTCTTTCGGACTTTTCCCAATCTCCATACCACACAAACAAAGAAGTTTACCGCATTCTAAAATATGGTCTTAAACTTGCAGAGCATCCTGGAGAATCTCCAAAGACGGTTTATTTCATTAATTGGGAAGAGCCGAAAAAAAATAATTTTTACATTGCGGAAGAAGTAACCGTAAACGGTAATGTCGAAAAACGTCCTGATATTGTTCTTTATATAAACGGCATTGCAGTTGCGGTAATGGAATTAAAGAAAAGTACTGTAAGTGTTGCAGACGGCATCCGCCAGAATGTTACAAATCAGCGCGAACAGTTTATTCAACGATTTTTCTCGACTGTTCAGATTTGCGCTGCTGCAAATGACACTGAAGGCTTGCGATATGGTACAAGCGGAACTACAGAAAAATATTATCTTGAATGGAAGGAAGATAATTTTACAGACCAGCTGCAGGATAAAGATGATTTAGATAAAGAGATTGAAGCCGCCTGCTCAAAACATTTGAACCTGCTCGAAAAGCAGTGCTACAGAATTTTTCAGAAAGAAAGGCTTTTAGACATAATTCATAACTTTATCATCTATGATTCCGGCATTAAAAAGGTCTGTCGTTATAATCAGTTCTATGCAATCAAGCGCTGCCAGAAAAGGCTTGCCAGAAATCAAGGCGGTATTGTCTGGCATACTCAGGGGTCTGGAAAATCTCTTACAATGGTCTGGCTTACAAAATGGATTTTGGAAAATATAACAGGAGCCAGAGTTCTTATCATCACCGACCGCGAAGAACTTGATGACCAGATAGAAAAGATTTTTACCGGAGTTGATTTACAGATCGCCCGATCAAAAAGCAGCGATGACCTTTTGAATCTGCTCAATAATTATGATTCACGCCTTATGTGTTCTCTTATTCATAAGTTTGGCAGAAGAACTGGTGAAGTAAGCGACCTGGATTACGAAAAATATGTAGAAGAACTAAAAAAAACTATTCCTGCCGGTTTTAGCGTCAAAGACAAGGTATTTGTTTTTGTTGATGAATGTCATCGAACTAATTCGGGAAAACTTCATCTTGCCATGAAATCTATCATGCCGGATTCTGTGTTCATAGGTTTTACAGGAACTCCTTTACTTAAAGTAGATAAAGAGCAAAAGACAACTGCTACTTTATTCGGTGGTTTCATCCATACATACAAATTTGATCAGGCAGTTCGAGATGGAGTTGTTCTTGATTTGCGTTATGAAGCAAGAAATGTTCCGCAGGAAGTAAGCAGCAAAGATAAAATTGATGCCTGGTTTGAAGCAAAAACAAAAGGCCTTATGCCAAAAGCGACAGCAGCCTTAAAAGAAAAATGGGCAACATTGCAGCAGCTTTACAGTTCAAAAGACCGTCTTGAAAAAATTGCTTTGGATATAATTTTTGATTTTGAAACAAAACAACGCCTGTGCGATGGCAGGGGAAATGCGCTCCTGGTTGCAGGAAGTATTGCAGAAGCCTGTCGTTATTATGAAATTTTTCAGGAAAAGAATTTTAAGAACTGCGCAATTGTTTCTTCATATAAGCCTAATCGTGGCGAGCTTAGAACAGATTTTTCAAGTACAACAGAAGATTCGGAAAACTGGAAAAAACAGAAAGCATATCTAAAAATGTTAGGCTACGACCCGGATGTTTCTGTTGAAGATGATGATTTTTATAAAAAGATTGAAGCCTTTGAAAAACGTGTAAAAGATATGTTTGTAGATGAACCTGCAAACATGCAGCTTTTAATCGTTGTAGATAAATTGCTTACAGGTTTCGATGCTCCTCCTTGCACGTACCTTTATATTGATAAGCCAATGCATGATCATGGTTTGTTTCAGGCAATCTGCCGCGTAAACCGTCTTGATGGAGATGATAAAGAGTTTGGTTATGTAGTTGATTACAAGGAGCTCTTTGGAGATTTAAAAGACGCAGTTAATTCCTACACAGGAAATGCTTTAAGTGGATTTGATGAAGAAGATATTTCTGGTCTTTTGAAAAATAAACTTGAAGAAGGTAAGAAACGTTTTGAATTCTTGTTGCAGGAACTTGAAACATTGACTGATGATGTTGAATACCCTCGTGACCAGCTTGCATTTAAGCATTTCTTCTGTGGTGAAAGTGGAACTGTAGATCCTGATAATGACCATGATTTTGCAAAACTCAGAAGCAAAATGTACAAACTTGTTTCAAGTCTTGCCAGAGCTTATGCAGATTTAAAGCCTGCTTTTGATGATGTTGGTTATTCAAAAGAAGAGCAGGAAAAATACAACAGGCTTGTAAAAGAATATGTCGATTTAAAAGATGAAATCGGACTTTCAAGCGGTGATTTTATTGATCTTAAGCAATATGACAGTGCAATGCGTCATCTTATTGACAATTATATTTCTGCTTCTGATTCTGAAAAGCTTGGAGATATGGAAAACTTTACTCTTCTTGCTTATATTCAGAAAAAGCAGGAAGAAGATTTGAAAAACGGCAATTCTGGATCTGATAACAAACATAAGCCTGCGCAACAAAACGTAGCAGAAACAATTGAAAATAATATCCGCAGAAAAATTATAGAAAAGACTCCTGTTAATCCAAAGTATTATCAGAAAATGTCGGAACTGTTCCAGACTTTGATAGATGAAAGAAAAGAAGAAGTTGCATCATATAAGGAAATGCTGGAAAAATATGCAGGACTTGTAATTCAGGTAGAAAATCCAGAACAAAATAATTATCATCCAGAATCAATCCGTACAAGTCTGGCTCTTTGCGCTTTATATGATAATTTTGGCGAAGATGAAGAATATGCTTTAGCCTTGCATAAAGCTGTCCTTGATACAAAGCAGGATCACTTTAGAGGTGACTTAATTAAAGAGAGACAGATTAAAGGCGGAATTTATCGTGTTGTGCATAAGTTTATGAAGGAAGCAGAGCGCGATGAGCAGATGGCTACTGTTGAAAAAATATACGAAATTGTAAAAGAACAGGCAGAATACTGATGAATATTAATATAAGCGGAATTGATGTTCAAATAAATAAAAAGAATATCAAGAATATGCATTTATCAGTAAAGCCTCCTCTTGGCAATGTTGTTGTGTCTGCTCCTCTCCTAATGAGCCAGAAGTCCATAGAAAATTTTGTGCGTCTGAATTTTGGCTGGATAAAAAAACAGCAGGAAAAATTTACAAATCAGCCAAGAATGACAGCTCGTCAATATGTGAGCGGTGAAACTTATTACATTTGGGGTAAACAGCTTTTTTTGGAATTTAAGCCTTCTCAAAAACGATCTTTTAAGATTGATGGAAATAAAATTATTCTGGAAATGAAAGCAGAATCTACTTCAGAACAAAGAGAGCGCTTTATTCGTGGAGAGTTTAGAAAGGTTTTAATTGAACAATTAAACAGACTTATTCCCAAATGGGAAGAAAGAACAGGTCTTTATTGCGATTCTTTCAAAACAAAATATATGCTTACCCGCTGGGGAACTTGTAATTCAAAGGCAAAAAGAATCTGGATAAATCTACAGATGGTTGAAAAACCTCTGGAATGTCTTGAATATATTATTTTACATGAGCTTACTCATTTGAAAGTTCCCAATCATGGCAAAGACTTTATTGCAAATATGGACAAATATATGCCTGGCTGGAAAGACAGAAAGAATTTATTAAACGAACAAATATTAGATAGTTATAAGGAATGATATCTAACAACACCTAGCGTCTTATTACAAAGCCTTGCAATTGCAGGCTTTTTTTATATTAAACTAACAGTTTATATCTTTTATTTTTCAATCAAATTACAATTTCTGTATGAAAAAGAACTTAAAAGAACATCACGAAGAAACTTTTGGCAACGATGAAAGTTATGATACGTTTGTAAATGAAATAAAATCAATGGCAGAAGGCATTATGCAGCTAAGTTTACAGGCTGTTCAGATTTATACTCCAATCATAAATCGAATAATTTCTGATACAAGTGCTACTCAACAAGAAGTTGAATATTTGATGGATTTTATGCTCTCCCTTTGCCATACAGAAGAGTTTACAAATCTGTTCAAAAAACTCTGTAGAGGGATCTTTCCTAGATTTCCTGATACAGTTTATTGCTATGCAAAATATTATTTTGAAGAATATGAAGATGATTTTGAAAGTCTTGATATCAGTGAAAAATTCTTAAGAGAAAATAAATTTATCTAACGAGTATTATTTGCTAAATAAACTCCGGATAATCTTCCCTCGCAAACGCAAAATCCCGTTCCCCAAACAGCACCAGCGTAATCTCATCAAAATCATCCTGATGCAGTTTCATCGTCTCAATTGCTACCCTAATAGCTTCTCTCTGCGGGTAACCATAAACACCGGCAGAAATCAAAGGAAATGCAATTGTCTTAAGGCCTTTTTCTTTTGCAAGATTCAAAGAGTTTTCATAACAGGAAGTAAGAAGTGCCTCGGCTTCTGCAGGTGAATGTTCATAATAAATCGGCCCAACAGTGTGGATCACGAATTTGGCTGGTAAATTATATTCTTTTGTGATTTTAGCCTCGCCAGTTCTGCAGCCGTGAAGAGTACGACATTCTGCAAGAAGTTCAGGACCTGCTGCGTGGTGGATTGCACCGTCAACACCGCCGCCACCAAGAAGGCTGGAATTTGCAGCATTTACAATTACGTCACAAGCCAAAGTTGTGATGTCACCTTTGATAATTTTGATTTTTCCCATATACTTGAACCCACTACCTTTTGAATTTGTTTATGGACTGTTTTTTTCTAAACTATCGA
>OQWI01000682.1_pt1 | contig 15429 bp, 15 predicted proteins | sample 1691551 | NCBI WGS metagenome assembly OQWI01 (sample SAMN03418259, study PRJEB22391) | human gut metagenome | biome: human-gut; feature: organic feature; material: feces | host: Homo sapiens | place: Tanzania | collected 2013-01
TACACCTCTCAAAACGTGTACGTCTGAGATAGAACCATCCTTCTCAACCACGAACTGTACAGTTACACGGCCCTGAACACCATTCTCCTGGGCTACAACGGGATACTTAGTATTCTCAGAGAGATACTTCATAAGCGCTGCAGGACCACCGGGGAACAAAGGCTGCTGCTCTACGATATCGAATACCTTGTTTTCCTCCTCATGCTTAGGTGGCTCGGGCTCGGCAATAACTTCCTTGGCCTTGAGAATCTCACCATTGGCATCATCGTTACCCTTTACATCAAAGGAACCGATGGCGGTCTTGGTACTCATCAATTCGTCCTGAGTCTTAAGCTCTTCATCGGGCTTAACCTCTTCATCCTTCTTGATGACAGGAGCGGTAAACTTGATAGAGCTCTTTACGCGCTCTACAACACGCTCGGGTTCAACCTCGACTTTCTTCTGCTTAACCTCAGCCTTCTTCTTGGGCTGATCATAGTTAGTAAGCTCAGCCACCTGGGTCATTGCGACCTTGGCACGCTGCTCGTCTACAAAATTCTTGACTGTGAGGATGATAAAGGCAACAACCAACAGTATTACAACTGCAACCATAGCGAGGATGTTACGCTTGGTTGTGCTCTTACGGAGTCTATAGGCACCGTAGGCCTTATTGCGCCCTTCAAATACCAAATCAACCCAGTCTGAAGAAATCAAATCAATTTTTGACATAGTCTTCTTAATTTTAATAATTCAACAATAACGACTACTTAACGCCTGCCTTATCAAGCAGCTTTTGGTCGTCTGGGTTAACTTTATCAATCACATACTTACCGATGCTGCACAACTGCATTTCATCGAGAGCATCTATCAAGTTCTTGTAGCTGGCCTTGTCAGTAGCCTTGATGATGATGGTCATGGTCGAAATCTTCTGGCCATTACCGAGGTCACCGCCCTTAATCTTAGACAGCTCGCTGTTGTAGAGCGTATCGGGGAAATTGGGCTCGTTGAGCTTCTTTTCATCAAGTTTAGCCTTGGCCAACATCACTTGCTGTACAGGCTGAGTGCCATCTTCAGTAACGTGGGTAATGAGCACCTTACGAATACCGTCCTTACCCCAAGTTGTCTTCTTCAGGCAGGTAGGGTCATCGTATTTGGGCAAACCAGCGATGTAGTAAATCTGGTCATCGGCACCTACATATATTGTAATGGTGTAAGAAGCCTTGGTCACAGACTTGTCTTCATCTTTCGTGTTCTTGTCATTACTTGGCATACTCAATTCCATAGTCTGAGGTTTGGCCAAAGACGTACAGAGCATAAAGAACGTGATAAGAAGCATCATCATATCCACCATAGGCGTAAAGTCTACGCGGACATTCATTTTCTTTTGTTTACTTGCTTTCTGCTTTGCCATTCTTTAGTCCTCCTCTTTCTTTAAAGAAGTGATAAGATAATAGCGGTTCTGGTTCATATCCTGAAGCTCAGACATTACAGTCTTCACAGTCTTGTAAGGAGTGTCAGAGTCTGCCTTGATGGCAATCTTCATATCCTCATTGACTAAGACAGCTTCAGCGACCCACAACTGGAACTCGCTCATACCCTTCTTGCCATCGCCATTGTCGATACTGTCGGTAGGAATACCTTCTTTCTGTATGGCGTCAGTCATCTGGTCTTCGGGAAGACTCAGATAAGCGGGCAACTTTTCTACGCTCACGCCAAGCATTGAATGCTTCTTGAGAGCTTCACGCTGTGCTCCATTCAAAGTTACACCAAATCGGCTGGTCATGGCATCAACAACGCTAACGAGGTCGTTGGCATTTTCGATGCTCATAAATACCTTGCCATCCTTGGCTACACTGATGGTCAGCACGTCCTTCTCGGGCACTTTAATCTCCGAAACCGATCCAGGGGTGTTCACCTTTACTGGTTCATTCTTCACGAATGTTGATGTCAACATGAAGAATGTCAGCAGGAGCACCATGACATCGGACATAGGAGTCATGTCGATCCAGACATCTTTCTTCTCAATTTTTACTTTACCCATAGCGATAAATTTTTAAAGGGTTAGCAAAAATTAAGCTTCTTCTCCGTGGTTGGCTTCGTATGTCTGAGCAATAGTGTAACCAACTTCATCAAGAGCGTAAGTCAGCTTGTCGATCTTGTTTGTGAAGAAGTTGTAGATAACAACGGCGAACCAAGATGTCAAGATACCAGATGCGGTATTAACCAAGGCCTCAGAAATACCAGTAGAAAGTGCCTGTGAGTCAGCACCACCACCTGCAGCCAGAGCGGCGAATGAACGGATCATACCAACAACGGTACCGAACAGAGCGGTAAGAGTACCGAGAGTAACGATAGTTGCTACGATGGGGAGGTTCATCTGGAGAGTAGGCATCTCAAGCTGAGTTGCTTCCTCGTGAGCCTGCTGGATCTTAGCGATCTTCTGGCTCTTCTTAACGCCAGTAGTCTTCTCCATCTCCTCATAAGTATTCAGAGAAGCGTTAACTACGTTAGCTACAGTACCCTGCATCTTGTCGCAGAGCTGGTGAGCCTTAGCGAAATCGCCAGCCTTGATAGCTACCTTAACCTCAGCAGTGAACTTAGCGAGAGACATCTTACCGAAAGCAGAGCGGAGGGCGAAGAAACGCTCAACACCGAGTGCGATAACGGTGAACAACAGAGTGAAGATTACAGGTACTACGATACCACCTTTGTAGATTGTACCGAGCAGGTTAGCGGGCTCACCGCTGTTGTCTCCACCATGGAAGTTAGCTCCGTTACCGAGGAATCCCTCGTAGAAAGCTACGGCCAGACCGAAGCAAACAACGATGATCCAAATTGCATCTCTAACTCCCTGAAAGCCCTTCTTGGGGGCTGCTTTTTTTGTAGTTGCCATAATGTTACAATTAATTTTTGGTTATTAATAAAATGTTATAAGTTAATCTATTTCTTCTTGTTTTCTTTCCCTTGTTTTGCACAATTGAACTTATTGTATCTTTTGACAAGCAAAGATAGCAAATTAATATATATCCGCCACTTAATTAAGAAGTTTTAACAAGATATTTGTGACTTTTTTAGATGGCGTATATCATTTGAGTTTGCCAAGCGCAGCCTTAATGCGACCCATGGCCGTGCGAATATTTTCATCGCTGGTGGCGTAACTCATTCTGAAGCAATCGGAATCACCGAAAGCATCGCCACCGACAGTAGCTACATGGGCTTCTTCGAGCAGATACATGGCCAGGTCGGTAGAACTGTTGATGACGCGCGTGCCGTCGCTCTTTCCGAAGAAGCTGCTGCACTTGGGGAAGAGGTAGAAAGCGCCTTGTGGACAGTTGACCTCGAGGCCGGGGATATCTTTGGCCAGGTCGACGATAAGGTTGCGACGACGCTCAAACGCCTTTCGCATTTTCTCCACGCAACTCTGAGGCGAATCATAGGCTGCCTCAGCCGCTTTCTGGCTTACCGAACATGGGCCGCTGGTGTATTGGCCCTGCAACTTGTTGCATCCCTTGACTATCCATTCGGGGGCGGCGATGTAACCGATACGCCAGCCGGTCATGGCATAGGCTTTGGACACACCGTTGACGATGATGCAACGCTCCTGCATGCCTTCAAACTGAGCAATGCTCTCATGATGTCCGGTATAGTTGATATGCTCGTAGATTTCATCAGCCAGAACATAGACGCCGTCGTGGCGCAGTATCACTTCTGCCAATTCTCGCAGTTCTTCACGCGAATAGACGCTTCCTGTAGGATTGCTTGGCGAGCAGAGTATGAGCAGACGGGTCTTGGGAGTGATGGCCTGCTCGAGTTGCTGGGCAGTCATTTTGAAGTCCTGTTCAAATCCAGTGTTCACGATGACCGGTTCGCCGTCGGCCATCTTGACCATCTGCGGATAACTTACCCAATAGGGAGCCGGGATGATAACCTCGTCGCCCTTGTTGACGAGCGCCATGACCGTATTGCACACGCCCTGCTTGGCACCGTTTGACACCGATATTTGGGCAGGCGTGTAGTCGAGTCCGTTCTCGCGCTTGAGCTTGCGTACAATGGCTTCCCTGAGCGAGGCATAGCCCGCCACAGGCGAATAGCGCGAATAGTTGTCATCGATAGCCTTCTTGGCAGCTTCCTTGATGTGGTCGGGAGTGTTAAAGTCTGGCTCTCCCACACTGAGATTGATGACATCAATGCCTTGGGCCTTCATCTCACTACTCTTCTGCGACATCGCCAGCGTAGCCGATGGCGCCAGACGATTGATACAATCTGACAAATTAATCATAATATACTTTTTAACGTTCTTATATAGGCTATTCTATATTATTGTAAACAACCCGGCCGCGGCCTACCCTATCCCATCTACGGTGATTTAACCTATATTATTTGAGATGGAGGGTGTGACCCATACGGTCGCGCTTGGTCTTGAGATAACGCTCGTTGTAGATATTGGGGGTAATCTCGATGGGCACGTTCTCCACGATTTCGAGTCCGTAGGCCTCCAGACCCACACGCTTCACGGGATTGTTGGTGAGCAGACGCATCTTGTGGACATTGAGATGGCGCAGCATCTGCGCGCCACAACCATAGTCGCGCTCGTCGGGCTTGAAGCCGAGATGCACATTGGCATCCACCGTGTCATAACCCTCCTCCTGCAGTTTGTAGGCAGCTATCTTGTTCATCAGTCCGATACCGCGACCTTCCTGCTGCATGTAGATGAGCACGCCTTTACCTTCACGGTCTATCATCTGCATGGCCTTGTGCAGCTGTTCGCCGCAGTCGCAGCGCTTGCTGCCCAGGATATCGCCGGTGGCGCACGATGAGTGCACTCTCACCAGTATGGGCTCGTCCGGACGCCACTCTCCCTTGACGAGAGCCATGTGTTCCAGACCGTTACTCTGCTGACGGAAGGGGATGAGTTTGAAGTCGCCATACTCGGTAGGCATCTCCACCTCGTCGCCAACCTCGATAATCGACTCCTTGGTGAGTCTGTAGGCGATAAGATCCTTTATAGACACGATGCGCATGCCCCATTCTTCTGCCATCTTGCGCAACTCGGGCATGCGAGCCATCGTTCCGTCTTCGTTCATGATTTCCATGAGTGCGCCGGCGGGATAGAGACCTGCCAGTTTGCACAAATCGATAGCCGCTTCGGTATGGCCGCTACGGCGCAGCACGCCGTTGTCCTGGGCGTAGAGGGGGTTGATATGACCGGGACGGCCAAAAGTCTGCGGAGTCGATGCGGGGTCAGCCAGAGCCTGTATGGTGGCGGCTCGGTCATGTGCCGACACGCCTGTGCTACAGCCCTCCAGCTTGTCTATCGTTACCGTAAACGGCGTGCCAAGCATCGAAGTATTGTCAGAGACCTGATGGGGCAGGTCCAGTTCTTCACAACGGCTGATGGTGATGGGGGCGCAGAGCACGCCGCGGGCATGCTTGAGCATGAAGTTCACCTTCTCGGGTGTTATCTTTTCGGCGGCGACAATCAGGTCGCCTTCATTCTCGCGGTCTTCATCGTCGACCACAATCACAAATTTACCTTCGGCAAAGTCCTTGACGGCTGCCTCTATATTATCTATATTGAAATCAGTCATAATCTTGGTTCTTGTCTGAGTGATTACACCTTATTATATATATTATACTATCTTCTCTATTCTCGATATGATGTTGGCATTGGCCTGCTGGATGTCGCGCAGGTCATTGAACAGACGGATGCGGAACTGCCACATGCGAATGTACAGAAACAGGCCCAGGGGCAGACACAGCGCAGCCAGAATGTTGAGCCATCGGCGCTCGAAGGGGCGCGTATGGGCCTTGGTGGCAATGTAGGGATAGAAGTTCATCTCGTTGATGATTACCACATCGCGCGTGTTGGACAGGTCTTCGATTACCTCTTCCAGTCGGGCATTGATTTTCTCTATGGCGTGGTCGGGCGAGTACTTGAAGAACACCTTTATCACGTTGGGCGCCGAGCGCAGACGGTGACGACGCGAGTATTCCAGTATCTCCCGGCTTATCTGCGCCAGTTTCTCGGCATCACCGCGATAGTCGGGCTCGTCTACGATAACCTCCTTCATGGGCACATGGCGCTTCAGGCGCAGACCCAGCAGGCGCATGGCCAGACTGCGCCACAAGTCGAGGTTGAACACCATCGAGTCGTGCGAAGCCTTGTAGGTGACAAATGCCGCCGTGGGGATGAGCACCACCGGAGCAAGTGCCGTGCCATACCATATTGACCATATTCCCGAACGTGCCATCTTATACCCCGTGCTGTCCAGAATGTAGTAGATGATATACACAAACACCGACACGATGATGGGGATACCCAGACCACCCTTGCGGATGATGGTGCCGAGCGGCGCACCGATAAAGAAGAATATCAGACACGACAGGGCGAGGGCAAACTTCTTGATAGACTCGAGCTTGTGCTCGCGTATCAGTCGGTCGCCGTCATTGGTTATCAGTTTCTTGAAGTCCAAGTCCACCTTGGCGCTCTGCACATCAGAGAGAGCGCTGTTCACCATATTCTTGCGAGCGTCGTGCGAGAGTTTGGCACACACGGAGTCAAATTCCACCGACTGGCTCTTGATAATCTTTGCCACAGCCAGCCGCTGGTGGGGTGTGATGCTGTCCTGGCGGTAGTAGGTCATGCGGGCATAGTCCATATAGTCGGCGCCCACACTGTCGTAGTGCAGCGTGAGCGAGTCCTTGCCACGCTGGAGCTCGGCCAGACTCTTGCCCTTGGCATTGTTGGACAGACTGGAGGCATCCATCAGACTGAAGTCGCCGTCGAAATCGAGCACGATGCGCTTGGCGGTAAACGTCTCGCGGCGGTAGGGCACCGAGGCGGCATCGCCGAAACTCTGGGTCTGCATATTCTCAAACCACTCACCGCTCCACAGCGTGAGCAGCAGGTGTTTCTTCTCTGCCGTTGACTGCAGCATACCCGAGTCGGCCAGGATGATGGCATGGTCTTCATAGCTGGCCGTCATGCGGTAAATCATGATACCATAGAGCTTGCCGGTCTTCATGTCCTTCTTCTGCACATAGAGGTTGCAGTTGGGGATGCCGCTATAGAAGATGCCTTCAGGTATCTCCAGTTCAGGGCTCTTCTGCTTTACCGAGATAAACAGCTGGGCCATCTTCTGGTTGGCTATAGGGCCTATTTGGTTCTGGAATATGAAGCTCACGCCGGTAGTGACCACTGCAAAGACGATGAGCGACCTGAAGGTCTGCATCAGCGAGATTCCCGCAGCCTTGATGGCCGTGAGCTCACTGCTCTCGCCCAAGTTGCCAAAAGTGATAAGCGAAGAAAGCAACAGCGCCAGCGGAAGCGCCTGGGGTACGAACATCAGGCCCATATACCAGAACAGCTGACCCATAATGTCGAGAGTCAGACCCTTGCCGATCAGTTCGTCTACAAACTTCCACAGAAACTGCATCATCAGAACAAAGAGGCTGATGCAGAACGTACCGCAGAAGAGCAGGCTGAATTGTCTGAGGATGAATATATCTAATTTCTTTATTCGCAGCATAATGTACGTGGTGACTATATACGCGTGTACATAATTTTGAGTGCAAAGTTAGCATAAATTATTCATATTCTCCTTATTTTTTCACTTTTTATTACTGCCGCCGCCGCTTTTGCGTCCATCCGAGGAGGCACCGGAAGGCGTCACAGCAAAAAAATCATAGGAAAAGAGACAAAAAGTTTCCGAAAATTTTGCAAGCACGAAAATTTTCACTACCTTTGCACCCGCAATCGCACAAATGGCGGGATAGCTCAGCTGGTTAGAGCGTCGGATTCATAATCCGGAGGTCGTGGGTTCGGGTCCCACCCCCGCTACAGGAAAAGGAGTTACGAAGACTGTCGTAACTCCTTTTGCTTTATGTGGGAAAACGATGGAAATTAATAAGATTTTCATGATTTCCCTTGCTAATCCCAACGAATATCCTTATTTTTGCACAAAAGACTGGATATGAATTCAGAAACATTGGACTTTGTAATATTCTGCGTCTCAAGCGTAGCGGAGAGGATGAAGATGAGCGCACGCGATGTTTATCGCAAGATGAGCGAATCGGGGATTATCAGCAATTACATAATCCCATGTTATGACGTGCTCCACACTTTCTCGAAGCAGTATATCACCGACGACCTCATATCCGTGATGAAGGAGAAAGGGGTTGTCGCATGATTACGTTGTACCATTCCTCCCGGGTAGTTGTCGACAAGCCCGACATCCTTCACTCCCGTGAGAGCCTTGACTTCGGAAAAGGCTTTTACCTTACCCGTTTACGGTCTCAGGCTGACAAATACGCCGAGAGATTCATAAGACTCTATAATTCTGCCGTTCTCAACATTTATCATTTTGACGAGAACCTGGAAGGCTTTACATCCCATGTCTTTGAAAAGTATGACGGTGACTGGATTGATTACATTGTTGCATGCCGGAGACTTCAAGACCATACACTGTATGACATAATCGAAGGTGGTATAGCCGACGATAAGGTTTACAACACCGTTGACCTGTACATGCAGGGTATATATACCAAAGAGCAGGCTCTTGACATGCTGATTTACAAGAAACCGAACAACCAGATATGCATTACGAGCCAGGAACTTCTTGACAGAAACCTGCATTATGTCAAATCTATAATACTATAATGTTATGGAAACGAACAAGACTATCCTTCAGATGAAATATGGACGCATTGTCAAGGCATTCGCCAAGGAAGCTGGAATCTCCCTTGATGAGGCTCTTGACAAGTTCTACAACTCAAATACCTTTATCCTTATGGATGAGGGCATCGCCGATATGCAGACCATGAGCGACATCTACCTCACCGATGAACTTCTCATAGAATACGGCTACAAGAAACAGCCCGGAACGGAAAAGACTGTGGCGTAAATACATTTCCATAGGCTACACCTTAAACGCTGTTGACTTTGCCCAAATTGGGGCAAGACACTCTCCCAACAAGTTGTTGGACAATTCTATTTTGATTTGTACCACAGATTGCGACATTATTGAAATTTGATGAGAAGATAAAACGGGAGAAGGAGACCACATCTCCCTCTCCCTTAATTTTACAAACATATTGCCTCAAAGATTTAATCCAAGACAAAGGCAATGCCTCCATCCATCATCTTGTCAGCCATACATCAACCGCCTAAACCATTCTGGTCTACCAGTTTGCCGCCACGCTTTACTTCAGCCCTGCCGGCAACACCGTGAGCAACGAGTATTTCCGCACAGAGAACATCAGACTGTGGCGGACGCAGACCCGTACGACCACATCCGACCGCAAGATAGAGTTCTATGTCTACACCTACTCCGCAGACGAACTCAAGACGCACAAGTCATCCTGCTTCAAGAATATGGAAGACGACGCCTACCAGTTCCTCCTTTTCGCAAAGCTGTGTGAGAAGGCGCGCGACGAGATAAACGACCCGTGACACGACCCTGCTAAGAACTACCAACAGGTAAAGGCCCTGCAGAAGATTTCTGACAAGGGTTGACCCCTGGCGAAACCACACGCGCAGATAACCACAACGCTGCCAACGCAAACCGCAATATCGCCCACACTCAACGAGACGCCAAAGAGCCTCACGCTCACGCCATTCAGCAGCGCGGAGATGACTGTCGCTGACGCGTATCGGCCGATACGGAAGCACGTGCCGTCCGATACGGATGCGCGTACCGTCCGATGCGGATGCGCGTATCGTCCGATACGAACCGACAATGATGGTCCCGGCGTTGCCAGCGATGCCTGACGCTCCGCCAATGGCAACTCCGACAGCATTGGCGTGGGAAAGAGACACTGCCGAGGATGACATCACAACTATAGAGCCTTTCCCCTATCATCCTCAAGGGAAAAGAGATATTGCCCGTCAGCCAATGCTCGTGCCGAACGTATACCAAAAGCCCCCCGATGGGCTCGGAGGGCAATATATCCTTCAGTTGCAGGCTGCCTTATTTAAGGACGCTGTCAGGCGATATGCCAAATTTCTTGCAAATACCAATAACCCCTTCTCTGAAACGAGACTCCGCCTCTTCTTTTGTTATGTTTAGCTCCGTCTTCAACTCCACTATTTCCTTTTTGAGCTTTTCAACTTCTATGTTGAATTGTTCGGTCAGTCTATTGGCAGTCTCCTCGTCATGCTTGTCTAACAATTCCTTATGGACGTTGTCTTTATATCTCGACGTAAGCCATATTGTAATGAGGTAAGATATCATAAGAGCCATAATCTTACCACCAATTTCAGCACCTTTTTTCACACATTCTTTAGACACCACCTCTGCACATTTGGCAGCGGCTTTAGCCCCAGCCTTGGCAACGGGTTCCATTATCTTTTCAATCATTGTTTTGTATTTTTATATATTCAATGCTTTTAGACAGCAAATACTCATGTTTTATCTGCGCAATCTTCTGTGGTGTAGTAAATACCCTATACAACGTATTGAACGCTCCACCAAAATCAAAGTATTTTGCAGAGGTTATATCGCCAACTGCCATTCTTATCGCAGTCTGCACAGTAGAGCTCACCATGGCCATTTCGTTGGAGTACATGAGTATTTTCAACATCCTTGCCCGATACAGTTCCTTCGAGACATCCTTCTCTCCATTATAGCAAAACGAATATAGAATTCTGATAATCAGGTCTATGATAACGGAAAAGATGTATTCCCTCTCAATATTCTTTACGGTCAGGTAGTCAAGTTCGCAATATCCTAAAACCCTTGCCAAATTGGGAGAAGTAAGGCTCAACAGCGGTAATGGAAGGCTTTTCTTGGTTCTGAGGTCAGACCTGAGATGTACACATTCCTTGAATAGCGATACTGCAAGAGCCTTGACACCTTCTTTTCCTTCTTCCCGCAATCTTTGAAATACGTTTTCAAAGATTTCCATAGTGCTTGCAGACTCGTACATCTTATCAGTAGGCACCTCTTTGCCTTGACGCAGGTAAGTACCTGTATGGACATGGTATGAGGATATACCAAAGAATCCTTCATTCACAGTTATCGTGCTGGTCATGATGTTTGCTGTGCCAAAGACAAGACCAAGGTAGGGGTCGTGTCCAATAGCCTTGAATCTGTGATTAAATCCAGAGATTTTAGGGTTGTTGATGCTATTCTTGACATTCTCCTCTTTTCTTATGGCATCAAACGGGACAGGGTTCTTGATGATTTCGTCTACTGAGGCATAATACTTTTTGCCCTGGCGGTCGGTCTTTTCTTTATGGTGTCCCATTGTGTTTTTGGCAGCCTCCTGGTCGGAGATTCTCTCCTTAAAGAGATTGACAACAACTTGCCTTGCCGTTTGCAGAGCGACTGCAAACATCAAGAAGCCAACATCCGCATCTGTCAGGGAGGTATACTTCTCAAATTCCTCATTGGTTTTTCTGACGAATGAAGGAAGCTCCTCTACCCTCTCAGAGTATCGCCCTACCTTCTCCTCCAACTGATTAACTCTTTGGCTGATATCATCCAAATGACCGGAAGAGCCTTTCAACAGCTGTTTCAACTCCTCGGCTATTCGTCTTTTATCATTATCCGACAGCGAGTTACTTTCCATATCGCACAGTTTACTATTTCAAGAATTGTCATTAATATCTATGTATTTACAAAGGTATAGGATATTTCCAAAGATTCCAATAATTCTTGCAGGAAATATTCGTAGACGAAAAAAGCCCTCCACTCGTGATGAGGGAGGGCCTTGATGTGGGTGTATGGGGTTACTTGACGAGCACCACCAGATACTTGCTGGTAGACCAGAAGAGCTGTGGATTGGTGATGCGCAGCACATACTGCTTGTTGACATCGGGGGTGAGGGTGTAGCTGCCCGAGGGGTGCATGGTGAGGATGCGCGCCGACTTGGAGTAGAACTTGATTTCCTTGTCGATACGGATGTCAATCTTGGCAAAGTAGTTCTTGTTGAAGTTGGACTGCAGCACCTTGCCATTCTCCATGATATGCTGTTCCTTGAGTTCCTTCTTGGTGCCGAAGACAAACCATGCGGTGTTGAGCTGCTTGTCCTGGTTGCTGATGGTCTGCGCCTTCTGCTGGGCGTCGGTCTGCAGATTCTCGACATTGTCGTTGAGGTTGTCTATCTTCTCGTCGAGCTCGGCGATGTGTATATCCTTGGCGTCGAGTTCGGCCTTGAGTCGCTGCAGTTCCTGCTCCTTGTCGTCGAGTTGCTGGGTGAGGTTGCTGATGGTCTTGCGCAGCTCGTCGCCGTTGAAGCGGCTCTCGCGCAACTGCTGCTGCAGGCGCTTCATGAGCTCACGGTTGCGGGCCATGGTATTGGCTATAAACTTGATGTTCTCCTTAATCTGCACCGTCTTGTTGGCGCCTTCGCCCTCGCGGGCTATGCTCAGTCGGTTTTCAGCCTGGTTGATAGCGCTCAGCCCTTCCTGGATTTCATTGAGCGTGCTCATCATGTCGTTGATTTCACTGTCGCGCTGGGCGATGATGCGCTGCAGCGAGTCGTTTTGTTCCATATTTGCCAGGTCAGGCGATGACTTCTTGCCCGTACAAGCGCCAAGCAACAGGAGTGCCAGGCATGCGAATAACTTCAATTGCTTCATAGTTTTTCCTTTTTAGATTTCTTATTATTACCAGCCACTACTATAACAAACTCTCCTCGTGGCGAATTCTCGGTGAAATGGGCGATGGCCTCGGCCAGGGTACCGCGCACGTGCTGCTCGTGGAGTTTGGATATCTCGCGCGCCACGCTCACCTGGCGGTCTTCGCCGAAGACTTCGGCAAACTGCTGGAGCGTCTTGAGCACTCGGTAGGGCGACTCGTAGAATATCATCGTGCGTGTCTCTTCGCGCAGCGACTCGAGCATCGTCTGCCGTCCTTTCTTCTGTGGCAGAAAGCCTTCGAAACAGAACCTGTCGCAGGGCAGACCTGACGCCACGATGGCGGGGATGCAGGCTGTGGCGCCGGGCAGACACACTACCTCGACACCGGCGTTGGCTGCTTCGCGCGCCAGATAGAATCCGGGGTCGCTGATGCCGGGAGTGCCGGCGTCGCTCACCAATGCCACGGTCTGGCCTGCCTTGAGCCGCTCGACGATGCCGGCGGTGGTGCCGTGCTCGTTGAACTTGTGATGGGCCAGCAGATGGTTCTTGATGTCGAAGTGGCGGAGCAGATTGCCCGATGTGCGCGTGTCTTCGGCAAGCACTACATCGGCCTCTTTCAATATGCGTATGGCGCGGAGCGTCATGTCCTCCATATTGCCCACAGGTGTCGGTATAATATATAATGTACCCATATATGGTTGCAAACTTACACAAAAATATCGGTATCGATAACCATTAGGCCAAAAAAAATAATTAGGAAAAAGGAAAAAACGTTAAAACGTGGTGATTGAGACAAAAAAGCGGCGTTTCTCTTGCTCCACTAAAAAGCTCTTCGTAATTTTGCAGCATTATGATGGAGAATATATACAGAGAAACCCATCGTCCCGGAAGAATCGAGGTGATTTGCGGTTCGATGTTCTCGGGCAAGACCGAAGAACTGATAAGGAGAATGAAGCGCGCGAAGTTTGCCAAGCAGAAGGTGGAAATCTTCAAGCCGGCGATAGACACCCGCTACTCAGACGAAGACGTGGTAAGCCATGACCATAACGCCATCCCCAGCACGCCCATCGACGCCTCGGCATCGATACTGCTGCTGTCGTCAGACATCGACGTGGTGGGCATCGACGAGGCCCAGTTCCTCGACGAGAGCCTGGTCGATGTGTGCAACCAGCTGGCCAACCGCGGCGTGCGCGTCATCATCGCCGGACTGGACATGGACTTCCAGGGAGTGCCCTTCGGCCCAATCCCTGCGCTGTGTGCCGTGGCCGACGAGGTAACCAAGGTGCATGCCATCTGTGTGAAGTGTGGCGCGCTGGCCTACGTGAGTCACCGACTGGTCAAGAACGACCGCCGGGTGATGCTGGGCGAGGCCCAGGAATATGAGCCTCTCTGCCGAGCCTGCTATCAGCAAGCGGTCAAGGAGGAAGGACAAGACAACCAAGAAGAATGACAAGAATATGAGCAAGGAGATAACCTTTGACCTGTTTATACGCCGCGCCGGACTGGTGGCACTCACCCTGGGTGTGTTCTGTCTGGTCAACTATCTCAGCGGAGTGCTGCTGCCCTTCTGTGTGGCATGGCTCTTCGCCTATCTGCTCTACCCCATCGTCAGGTTTGTGCAGCACAAGATGGGCGTAAGGGTACGTGCGCTCGCCATCGTCATCACCATGGTCATGGTGCTGGCGGTCATCGGCGGAGTGATATACCTCATCATCCCGCCTATGATTGAGCAGTTTCAGAAGCTCGGCGACATCCTCGCCCGCTGGGTGAGACAGACCACACACACCAATGACCTCACGGCATATATCTCGTCTTTGGTCGAGGAAAACCATGCCGAGGTGGAGCGCTTCTTCCGCAGCGACGACTTCAGCAATGCCGTCAAGAGCGCCATGCCCAAGCTGTTCAGCTTTGTGGGTCAGACGGCCAACGTCATCATCAGCATCATCGCCTCGATGATTACGCTGCTCTATATGTTCTTCATCCTGCTCGACTACGAATACCTCACCACCAACTGGATACGCATATTCCCGAAGAAGAACCGCCCCTTCTGGAGCGTGCTGGCCAAAGACGTGGAGCGCGAGCTCAACAACTATATCCGCGGACAGGGTCTCGTGGCACTGTGTATGGGCGTGATGTTCTGCATAGGTTTCTCTATCATGGACTTCCCCATGGCCATAGGCTTGGGCATCCTCATCGGCATCATGGACCTGGTGCCCTATCTCCACACCTTCGCCCTCATCCCCACTGCATTCCTTGCCATGCTCAAAGCCGCCGACACGGGGCAGAACTTCTGGCTCATCTTCGGACTGGCCGTGGGCCTCTTTGCTGTGGTACAGCTGATTACCGACATGATAGTGACGCCCAAGATTATGGGCAAGGCCATGGGTCTCAACCCAGCCATACTGCTGCTGTCGCTGTCGGTATGGGGTGCGCTGCTGGGCTTCATCGGACTGATTATCGCCCTACCCCTCACCACCCTCATCATCGCCTACTGGCAACGCTATGTGACCAAGGAGAAGGCTGGTGAGCCCGCCAGCCAGGCTGAGAATCAACAGCCTCAACAGCAATAGGCTCTCCGCCATTACCGCCATGACACCCTCCAGCGATGCCACGACACCGGCAGCTCCAGTCAGGCCCTGCCGTCCTGCCACCGCTACCACCCACAGCGAGCCAAATGGCCAGAACAAGAATAGGCATAAACTCCCTGTTACCCATCACAATACGAAACGGGTAAAAAAGTAAGGAAATTATTTGCACAGTAAAATAAATATTAGTAACTTTGCACTCGCTTTCAGAAATGATAGCTGTGAGCGACTCGCTAGCTCAGCTGGTAGAGCACAACACTTTTAATGTTGGGGTCATGGGTT
>OQWI01000685.1_pt1 | contig 15401 bp, 12 predicted proteins | sample 1691551 | NCBI WGS metagenome assembly OQWI01 (sample SAMN03418259, study PRJEB22391) | human gut metagenome | biome: human-gut; feature: organic feature; material: feces | host: Homo sapiens | place: Tanzania | collected 2013-01
CTTTGTCGATTATTCCCTTGTATTTACCAGAAGAACCATAAAATTTTAATTGTTGAAAAATGCCTACATTACTTTTTTTTATGTTATCTGGAGGCAACATCTTACCTATAAGGTAATAAATAGTATTAGGAAATGGCAACAAATCATGAAAATAGCCATACACTTTTATACTATCATCACATATAAAAGATAGATTATCTGAAAACCGGAGCACTAATAAAAATTAGATATTGGATAATCGAAACATTAAAGTCGTAACAAATAAAATTAGGAGGAAACAATTATGACGAAAAACGAAAACCTTGTCGCAGGTGTCAAAGAATACCTGGACAAACTCGAAACAAGATTAAATAAGGTGCCTTTTATCCAGCACGCAGCAGACATTAGCTGGGAAGGCGGAAATTATCAGTTTGTATTCCATGAAAGCATTAAACTTCCAGAATATGTGGAAAAATTTAGATTTTTCCTTGAATATCCAGATCTTGAGGACAACGGGTTAACTTTTGCTGATGTAAAAGAATTCGAAGCCCTTGTAGATGGGTATGAAAAAATGACGGATGATGAAATCCTGGAAGAAGCAGCTCTTTACGAAGAAGACCTGTGGAAGCCAGCCGGTGAATTTATTGCCGGGATTTGCTTTGACATTTTGCCAAACAACATTGTTGTTACAATGGAAGATGGAAAAAGCACATCTATTCATGTCGATGCTGATGACAACGGAAAGCTTCAGTTCAGACTCGCACATTCAGACATGCGCATGATGAGAAGCTTCTATCACGCAAAGCTTTTGAGAAAAGTAGAAAATGAGATAGAAGATGAAGACGGAAACAAGAAGAAAGTAAATATCCATAGGTTCTTTGATCTGTTGCCAAACAACATGCTTAATCTGTCAATTGACATTGGAGCAAGATTTGGAAAAATTGGAGAGTCAGGTATGAACTTGATTGACGATGGCGACTTCTGGCGTAAGCCAAAACCATCACAGCTTTTCTGGCTTCTTTATTATCAGAAGCTTGCAGACGGATACAAGGATCTGACAGCCGATTTAATCGAAACCAACGACATTGTTGAAAAGCTTTTTGCTCAAGACAAAGAAGAGGTTGAAGTTGAGGACGAAAGCCCTGCGGTTGAATTTTACCGAATGGTAATCGAAGGGGCTAAAAAAGCATTAGATGATTTCGGTAACGACTGGATGACTAATCAGAATCCGTACAACGGACGTATGATCAATTCCTGTTGGAAATCATATACAGCTTTATCTGAAGCTGTCAATGTTGATGTTACCGGACTTGAAGAAAGAGACGGAGTAACAGCAAAAATTGATGTAGCAAACGAAGCAATCAAGAAAATGATCGCGGTAATTAATCCACCCTTCAAAAAAGGTGTAACTGTTGATTCATTCATGATTAGCACAAAGAACCTGTTTACCATTGAAGATGCTGATAAGGCAATTGCCGATGCAGTAGACGAATGGGAAGGCAAAATTCAAGCAATGGAGGCTTTAACGGCAACATCCGCAAAACAGGCTGCAGCATCAAAGAAACTGTCTCCATTTGGAACAGTTAAGGTAACAAGACCAACGGATGAACAAATGCAGTGGATCAAAGACTTAGTTGCAGCAACTCAGCCTAAGTACGTTCGCTTAATAAGGAAAGCTTATATGCTTGATCCAGTCGAAAGACGCGAAGCATACGAAGCAGCTCTTGAAAAGGCAGAATTTAAAGAAGAGAGAGATCTTTTCCATGGTACAAGAACTGAGAACGTTGCAGCGATCACTTCTTGTGGTGGCCCTACAATCCACGTAGCAGCAGCAAACGGCCGTGCGTTCGGTAACGGCTCTTACTGGAGTTCTGACCCGGATAAATCAGCTGGTTATTCCAGCTGGAGCAGATACAGCCGTTGGGCTAACGGTTCTGACAATTATGGTTGGCTGTTTATCGGAAAAATCCATTACGGCAAAGCATATGACCCACATGGAGACTACAGTGGACAGTCAACAGAGGAAGCTGTAAAGCAAGGTGGATATGACGTATGTCATGCGAAGCCTGGAAACACAGTACTTCTTCGTGATGAAATCATCACGTATGATGAAGAGCATTCTTACGTTCAGGCAATTATTATGATTGGCGAGCCAGGAGAGGACTCTGACGAAGAATAAAAATGCGGGGTGTGAATCCCCGCTACTAATGAAACAAAGTAAACTATATATAGTAAAGGAGAAATATTATGGCAGAATTAACAACTATCGATGTTGAAGATATCGTTGATGAAAAAACTGAGAGCGAAGACAAAGTGATGAAGACTCCAACGCCTCAGCTTAATCAAGCGTGTATTACACGTCGCGAACTAGAGGAAAAAGTTGACCTTCGCGAAACAACACAGGGAGAAAGATACTTGACTGCAATGGTAATCAACCCAACGATCAAGTATGCGTTAACTCCTATGTTTGGCCCAAAAGGTGGCAAGACAGTTATTCAGGCAGCAAAAAACACAAAAGAAGCAAAGAAAGCTGTTATGCGTTATATGCATGACAGATATGCGGCAATTCCATATCAAAATTATCAGCAAAAAATGGCTGTTTTAGAGTATGACTTTAACCGTGTATTCCGCTATCTCAGCAGTGAGTACAGAGTAATGAATACATTCCCTGCATCAGCTGAATACGAAATGGCTGGTAAAAATCATAAATATACGCCGACACTTACTGCTGAATGCGGCGACCAGATTGATATTTTTGCTATCAAATTGGGTAAAAGCAAATTCACACAGTCAGGTAGAAAAAACGAGTTTAATCGTGATATGCAGTTATATGAGATGGTTCTTTATGGACGCGCTCGTGGCTTTAAAAATATTCACGCACACCTGTTGTACTTAACTCGTTCAGACGATGTGGCTGATTGGACTGCTTGCGAGCCTTCATTCTATGCAGGCGGAGGCAACAATGATATTACGATGTCAGATATCTGGGATGGAACTCCAAATGGACTTGATAAGCAGATGGATAAAAAGATTCAGATGTTTAAAGAGGGAGTGGAAGAGGATAAAATGCCAGAAGATGAATGTGCTTATTGTAAGTACAGCCATATCTGTCATCAGACTCTTCCTCCAACAAGAATTGAAGAGGAAGCCCCAGACACTTCTAATTTAACACCCGCTCAGAAGATCGTGTTTTCTGAAAAACAGGAAAAGATTAGAACATTCGACAAAGGCATTATGCGTGTAATTGCAACTGCCGGCTCTGGAAAGACATTTACTTCCATGGCGCACGTAACATATTTAATCCAGGAAAAAGGAGTTAAGCCAAATGAAGTGCTTCTTGTAACATTCTCAAATGCGGGGGCAAAAGAAATGTCCCGCAAACTTCGTAAAATGCTTGGATATGATCCAACAAGCGAAGAATACGGAATGCAGATTGTTACATTTCATGGGCTTTTCTATGAAATCGTAAAAGAAAACTGGGAATTGCTTGGATTTGGAAAAAGACCTGGCGTATTAAATGCAGTTCAGAGATTTTCTAAAATTGCAGAACTGCTTGCGAAAAACCCAATCCTTGAATGGAAGGGGGTTTCATTTAGAAACTTCTCAGTAAAAAAAGGTGGTTACAATGATGTTGGGGCCTTAGCTGTAATCTCAGACATCTTTAGTCAGATTAAAAAGCTTGGTACAGATTACACATCTGTATCGACTTACGAAATCAACACATACTGTGATATTCCGCAGAGTGCAGTCCAGAAGGTAATCAACCTTTATGGAAAGTACGAAGACTTTTGCAAAAAAGAAGGCTTAATTGATTTTGACGACATGGAGCTTTTAGCTTTCAAAGTAATTGAAGAAGATCCGGAATACCTTCAAAGAAGATATGGATTTCGTCATTCAGTAATTGACGAGTTCCAGGATACATCGGAATTTGAGATGGAAATGGTAAAAAGAATTAAAATGCTTCCTACATTTGAAAGTATGATGATTGTTGGAGACGACGACCAGTCTATTTATCGCTTCCGTGGTACATCTCCGGAATTTATCTTAGATTTTAATAACAGAATCAACGAGCAGTATGTGCTTCGTACGGGAACAGATGTTGAACAGCCTGAGGTCCGCGAAGAAGATGTGGTAGAAGACATTGTGCTTGATGTCAACTATCGTTCTCATCAGGAAATTATCGACCTCGGTTGTAAAATGTTGGAGAAAAACCAGGACAAAATTGAAAAAAATATCACGGCAGCCCGTGGAGAAGGTGGTTTCACTCTTATCAAGGGGCATGCCGATAAGAAGCGTATGCTTGATTGGATGGTTAATTCCATCATAGTGCAGCATGATCATGGGATCCCTTGGGAAGACATTTGCGTGCTGGCTTACAAAAAAGCAAAGCTTCGCGATGTTGCTGACGCCTTAACACAAGCGGGGGTTCCATCTATGATGGGTGCTCCTGAAGCAATGAGTGACAACAGCAGAATTGACAGTATCCTTGCTTTTGCAAGAGTATTGCTTAATTCAGCTGACACACTTGATGCAGCACAGGCAGCAGCAGCTGTATATTATGCAGAAGACCCAACGGTCGAAATAAAATTCATGCACCTTCCTAAAGAAGAATTGGATGAGAGAATTCAGGATATTCTGGATCGAGCATTGCTTATCAATGAAGAGATGAACCCCAAAGCTCAGAAAGAACAGTTTATGCAGTTTATCGCAGATATCTGTCTTGATGACGAAGCGGTTGAACACTTCATTGAACCATTTGAAAATTTGGATTTTGAGGACATCCTTAAGTATTGCCGTGACTTTACTTTATACGGGGTGAACGAAGAGTTCAGAAGATTAGATGAATATCCTGGCGTTAAATTGATTACAGCTCACAGTTCTAAAGGCTTAGAATGGCCCGTTGTTTATCTTGATCTTTCAGATTTTAGTGATATTCCACTTGACGCTCGTGCGGAGCAGGAAGAAATCAGAAGACTTATGTATGTGTCTATGACACGTGCAAGAGATCAGCTTTTTGTAACAGGAGTATTTTCAAAGACAGGTAAAACAGTCGGAGAAGAAATTCTTAACTGGTGTCTTCATGAAGCATACGAAGCTGCAGAACTTGATTGGGATGTAGATTTCACTCAAGCAAAAGCAGAAGTGGCGGCAGAAAAGGCAGCAAAAGCAAAAGCAGCAGCGGAAGCTCGTAAAGCAAAAGCTGCAGCCAAAAGAGCTGAAAACAAATTAAAAACTCCATCGAAAAGAGGAAAACGTACAGGACACGTTTCTGGACAGACTTCACTTTTCTAGGGAGTTCGCAACAATAATAAAAAAGAGCAGTCATAAGGTAAAACCTACGGCTGCTTTTTCTTATTCGTATTTACTTAATTGTGTGTCTTGTGCTTGGCACTGCAATACCAGCTGATCTCATTTTGCTGTCAAATTTATTTCTGTCTACACCGGATGCACAAATAATAGTGCAATAATCATCCTCAGTGATCTCATGATCCTTAAGGCATCGAGCGAGTGTGTTTCCAACATCGGCCCAAAGAGATTCTCTACGCAATAGTTTGCGTACAAATTTCAAATACATATGAATTTCCGGATCGTACTGAGGATTTTCAGTACCGTCCATGTCTTCATAAATTAAAGAACTTATATATTCGTTCATTGATTTATTGCAATTTGCAGCACGGTCGCGAATTCTTTCTCTTGTTCCTTTTTTTACTTTGATGCAGATCTGATCATAATGTTCTTTGATATAATTTAAGCTTGCTTTTTTCTGAGCTTCAGTAATCGGCATATATATAATTCCTCCTAACTGGTAGTTATTAAAATATTTTAGACTTCCTATATCCATCCTATGAATATTATATATTAAAAATATAGGACTAGCAAGTGGTATTTTTTTGTTTGGTACTATTTTTATTAACAAATTTAGGTACAATCTGTTATATTTTCTGCCTGTTACATTATATATGTCAGATTATTATGAAATTATATTTTTACATACAAATATGGAAAAACAGAGGAAATATACATTGACAATATAGGACTAGTAATATATAATAAAGATAGTTCCACAATTAATTAAGTATATGTTTCGAGAAGATATCTGTTTTTTAAAAAAGTTTTTTGTTATCGTAGCAGTTTTATCACATATCTAAATTGTAGTGAGATGACTGGAGTATGCGATAGCTCCTGTAGAGTTCTCACTCGAAACTATTAATGGTTGAAGAGTACGTTCAGCTCGTTCAACTAAATTTAAGTAGGGTAGAATCCCGGGAGGTATAAAAATGATGAACAGAAGATTGAATGACAAAATGATGAACATGGTGACAGGAAAGTCAGTAGTAATTGTTGCTATCAACGGAGATGAAATCACTTTCGATGATGGAACTGCTCTTGCAATGGACAAGGTAAATGCTTGCTTTAAGTTCGTAAGCAACGATACTCCTTATCCTGCTCCAACTGCTGAGGTAAACGGCAATGAAGTTATTGTCGATGGCGTTAAAGTTGTTACAGGTATTATGAAACCTATTAAGGTTGTAGCAACAATTCCTGGAGCAGCTTTAATCCTTGTAGAAGGCAAGGATAGCAAAAAGAATCTTGTTAGATTTGATGCTGCAAAGGGGGAATTCAGTCACAACGCAATTGCTGAATCAATTGATGATGTGAAAGTCCTTCATGAAAAAGACGGTATTCTTATTTATTCTGTCGTTACAGAAAACGACCGTAAGGTTGTTGATGAAGATGACAATGAAAAAACAGTTGTCGTAAAAGATTACGCTGATCGTGTTTATGTAATCAAAGACGGCGATGTGATCGGTCAGTTCTACAATATGAATTTAGACAAATATGTCGAAACAATCATTGCAGATGATGGACAAATTCAGTTATTCTTCGAAAGAAGTAAGAAGCTGGACATTAGAGAAGATGTTGATGGATACGATTTCAATGTAGTTTCTGACATGGACGGGGTTGACCTTGTCGAAATTACGATCGTCGAAGAAATCGACGAAGAAACAGAAGAAGTTGTTGATGTGTACGCAAACTCTGACTGCGCACATTACGGCGAAGTAAAGAGAATTTCTCAGATCCACGGAGACAACGGGGTTATGGTTGTAACCAGCAATGGTATCCATATCTACGGACGTCGCCATATGGCGATTGGTCAGGATGTGCTTGATGCTGTAGCGGAACACCCAATCCTTGTTCGCTTCACCGCTGCCGGAGGTTCACATAACCACGACACGTTTGTTCTTTCTGATGATAAGTACAACACTGTATTTATTAGAGTAGAAAGAGTTGGCGGACCTGTTGGTTATGTCACTAAAATCACTCAAGAATAATCGCAACAAATTAAAAGATATAGGCCTCACTTCCGCATAAGCGGAGGTGGGGTTTTATCTATTTTTGCGAGAGTTTTTTATTGAACGGAGACGCAATGAATGCTATAATATGTGTGTAATACATTATTACATTATTAATGTAAAAAAGAAGGAGGCCAGCAATTTGATGAAAAAAGAAAACGAATTAAAGAAAGAGGAGACAAAAGCTTGTCGATATTCCCTTTATTTGGATCCAGAACTTAAAGAATTCATGTCTTATATGGTTTGGAAGAATAGATTAAAAAATCCAAATGAATTTATAAATAAACTTATTCAAAAAGAAATGGAAAATTTTATTGCTAACGGTGGGAGCGAAGAAGCATGGAAAAGAGATTAGATATAGATATTGAACAGATAATAGACGATTTAAAAGCCGCTACTCACGAAATAAAGCGACTTGAAGATAGTGGGAATATCATTGGAGCTGTGCAACTTAGATTGACTCAAATAGAGCAAAAAGACATTTTAATTAGAGAACTTCAAAACAAAATCGAAAATTTAATAAGCGAAAACAAAGAACTGAAAGAATTCGAAAGCCCATATCAAATTTTAAAAAACGGAGATCAGAAAGAAGATGTCTCTTCATATTATTCGTTTTGGTCTTTGATTCAAACTTATGTAAAAAAGCAGGAATTAAAACAAGAGCCAAAAAAAGATTCTAAACAAGAAAAATCAGCCCAAGACAATATGACAGAGGAAAGGAAGAAAGAGGTTGATGAAATTATATCGCAGCAAGCTACTAAAAAGGGAAAACTTTACGATATCAATAGTCCTGTATTTAAAGCGATGACAAACAATAAAGAACATAAGAAAAGCGTAAATGTAATTCATCCAAACGATATGATCTTATACGAAACAAGTTTGGACTTTTTAGATCTGCAGTACCTCGATCTGTATTCAAAAGCAATTAAGGAAGGAAATATGCTATCAGACGGAACATTGGTTTTTTCAACAAACAAGTTCTCTGAATGGCTGTATCAAAATGCAAAACCTTCGAAAAAACAGACAAATGATATTAAAGAAGAAATAAAGTCACTGGGATATAAACGACTTCAATTTCTAACTAATAAAGATTTGAGCGAGTTTTTTGGGTACGAAAGGAAAAAGGACGTTGAACAACTGATGCAGTATAAACTTCCAGAATGGAAAAGAGTCGATGCTCAGTTCTATACGGTTACATTTATTGATGGATATAAAAGCTATGGACAAACAAGCAAAGATAGTTGTTTGTGCTTTATAAAATTTCAGAAAGATATCGAAAAGCTTTTATTAAACCAAATCCAGCTATGCACGACATACTCCGAAAAATTCGATAAAATTTTAAAATACGATAATGACGGAAACAAAGTATTGTTCAGAATGACAGTTGAAAAAATTAAACTAAGAAAATATTTAAAATCTTTCATCTTTAGTTATATGAGGGCTAGACATGATAAAAAAATCTATTCTGACAAAATGCCATACGATTATATCTTTGAAAGATGCGGAATCGACGTAAAAACAAGAACGCAGTGGGAAAGAAGAGTAGACCAAATCCATGTTATGCTTAATCATTACGAAAGAGAAGGCTTACTAGAATTCTGGGAGGAATATGGAGAACACAAAACAAGAAATTATTCCGCTCAAGGAATCTGCATAACTCTTCCAGAGATGTTGTATAAAGAAATTATCGAAGGAGAAGATGAGTAATGGGATTTTTTATACCTGAAACATTAAAAAGTATAGACAACGCGTGGCTATGTAGAAAAGGGAAAGTCCCATACAATCCATTAACAGGAAGAAAAGCGAATCCAACAAAAGGGTACTGTGATTATGCCACGGCCGTAAACCACTTAGAATATGAAGATTACGACGGAATTGGGTTTGCAATGGTAGAAGGTAGTAACCTTGTCTGCATTGATCTGGATAATTGCGTAAACGAAGAAGGAGATTTTTCTGCTATTGCAAACGAATTGATATCAATGTTTTCAGATTGTTTTATCGAATACAGCCAAAGCGAAAATGGGATTCACATCTTTGCAAAAGGAACTTTGCCAAATGCGATAAACAATAAAGAATACGGAATAGAGATTTATCCAAATAAACATTACATTGCAATCACAGGCAACGTCTACAACGATTCTGAGCCATCAGAAGCGCAAACCCGATTAAACATGCTGTTTAGTATGTGTAGTAAAGAAGAAGCCATAAAACAGGAAAATAATCAATTTGAGCATATGTCTGTTCACATCTTTCAAGATGCAGATAAGGTAATCGAAACGATTAAGAGAAGTAAACAAAAAGAGAAATTTCTAAGATTACACTCTGGAAAGTTAGAAGGATACCCATCAACAAGTGAAGCTGCGTTTGCGTATCTGAATATCGTATACTTCTTTTCTAGTGGAAATTACGAAACAATAAAAGCAATTTTTGAGAACAGCTATTTTGGAAAAACAAAGCATTGTAAAAAAGAATACCTGGAAAGAGCAATAAAGAAAATTCAAAAAGATACAAAAGTTTATACAAAAGCAAACAAACCTGGAGTCTACAATATAGGAAAAAAGAAAAAAACAATTAGTAATCAAAGGAGCAATATTCTTCTCTAAAAGCTTTCGATATTTGTTATAAATTTGGGCTAACCTTTCGATAGTTGTTACAAACCTTTCGATAGTTGTTATTTTTGAATTCTCGCAAACCCTTGCAGTTATTAGCAAAAACAGCAATCGTCATTTCGTCCTATATTTTATATCTATACCCACTATGTATAAGAAGAAGACTTAGAGCTCACAAAGACTTAAGGAGAATCTGCAGGGGTTAGGAGAAGCAGTATACCATGAAGCTATAGTGTTTTCAAAATATTAAAAAGAGTAGTAGTCCTTTCACGCTTAATAAGGAAAAAAGAATATCGTAAACCTTAAAGCTATAAGAAAAAAGCAGTATACTTTTATTTAACTAAGGCAGATATAAAGTATAATAATGCCTGTATGTAGTTTCGTTAAAAGAGAAAAATCTGACATATATTAATTGCAGTCTCTTTTTAAAATAAGCAGCTGTAAGTTGTTAACTATCTAAATTAATGCAAGGAGGTCTCAACGATGTTGAATAAAGAAGATAAAGACAATTTCAACGAATATGTAGAAGAGCAGGAAAATGAAAAAGACACAAAGCTTTCCAAAGAAGAACTAAAAGACGGTTGGAAATATCTTGTTGACCAAGGAAGGGTTTTTAAGCTTTTTCTACTTATGGTTGGATATTTTTTATTCATTGATATACTTGGAGTGTTTGGAGTAATCAATGGGCTTTGGGGATTGATCTTAATCGTTCCGGTTATTTTTGTTATTCTCGCTGCGTACATTGTTTACATGAATAAGCACGGCGATGACGAGATGAAATAGCAATTAGCAAAAGCGTACAAAAAAAGGAGGATGAAGGATAACGAAAAATAAAAAGGAAAAGAAAAAAATAGGGCAAAAAATTTTACTTGTTTTATGTACAATGGTTTTTGCTGTCTCAATAAGCAAACTTATCAGCTTGTGGATACAATACAAACAGGCCTCTGATGACTTCAATAAACTTCGTAATGAAATAATGGCAGATCCAGGTGCTGATGAAGAACCGAAGCCAGAAGAAGGGCCAGAACTACCGGATTATAAAAAACTGGCAGAACAAAACCCGGATCTGATTGGGTGGATTTATCTTCCTGATGAAAAATCCTATCCGGTAATGCATACTCCGGATCGTCCGCAGTACTATCTACGCAGGAACTTCGAAAAGGAATATTCTATTTCAGGATGTATTTTTCTGGCGGATGAGAATCAGACAACAGACAATCACCAATTACTATATGGACATCACATGAAGGATAAGTCGATGTTTGGCGGCCTCGAGAATTACATGCAAGATGAAGATTATTTTAAAGAACATAGAGAAATACGTTTTGACAGCTTAGACAACGTCAGAAATTATAGAGTATTTGCAGCATTTAAGACAAGCATTTATGGAGAAAGTGATGGGTTTAATATATATAAGAACGTGAAAGACCTAAATGAAGAGGAATACAACATGTTCGTGGCGGAAGTAAAAGAACATTCAATCTATAAAGTGGATGAAACACCGGGATACGGAACGCCGCTGCTTACGTTATCGACTTGTTCTTATCATCGCAATGATGGAGCAGGACGAGAGGTTGTAGTTTGCTATCTTGAAAAAGAATTCGACAAAGATGGAAACTTCGTCAAAAGGACGCTATCGACATAATGATATGCCACAAACTATGTCAACAAAAACCATATGCGTATTTCGGTGTGCAATGGTTAATACATATACAGGGGGAATGTCCAAAATATTTTAAAATTTTTATTGTAGGAAACTTTTTCAGTCATATTATATATGTATCAATGAAGAAAGGAGAACCGGAAATCTCTATTCTTCATCTAAAGGAGGAAACGAAATGAAGATTAAAGGTTTCAACGATGGCGGTACATTTGTATTAACTTTTGATGGAGCTGACCAAAATTTTATCAACAAGCTGATCGGTTCTTTTAGACCAGAAATGCTAGAGCCTGTTGATGCTGAACCCATAATCACGGAAATAGCAGACCCAAACGAAAACGAATCAACTACAGAGCCGGTTTTAACTCCGGAAAACAGGATTTTTGAAAAAGGTCCTTTAAAAGGGATGACTACAGTTCAAGCATTAGGACAACTCAAAGATGGAGCGTTTAGGATTTTATCATTCTATGTTTCATCTGGAAAACTTCCAAAGGATATGCATAAATACTGTGCGTCCTGTCTGAATGATTATGTTGCCTACAGATTTGAAGATTACGTAGGATGGACAGGCCCAGATGTATTTAAGCATGTTGTAGAAGATTTTACAGATGAAAAAGTAAATGAGTTTATTGAACTCTTTACTCCGCTAATTACAGCGGATATGTGGAAGGCTGTAAAATCCGCCCCAGAAGAAGTTACCAAGTTAAATGAGAAACAGCGAAAAACGCTTGTAGCTCTTATCATTTTAAGAGGAGCAAAGCTTTCTCAGAAGTAGAGGGTGCCGTCAAACAAAAAAAGAAATAAAAGATCCTGGGAGCATAAATTTCTCGGGATTTTTTATTTCGTTAAGAAAAAACTGACATATAAATAGTAACTCATATGAAAGTTGGAGCAACGGAAGCTCCGACGGAAAGGAGACAGCATATGATAAATAATATAAACAAAATAAGAGAAAACGAGGAAACAAAACTTGCTATGAGTGGAAGACACATCATCAAAAGAGATGGCCGTGAAGTAGATTTTAATCTCGATAAGATCGCTACGGCTGTTTCAAAAGCAAACGCGTCAGTGGCAGAAGAAAACCGTATGACAAAGGAACAAATCAAGAGCGTCGCGGCTCGCGTCAAAGAGCGCGTGTTCGCTGTAACCGCGGCTTATTCTGTGGAAGACATCCAAGAATTTGTCGAAACAGAGATTATCAAAGAAGGAGCTGACGCAGTTGCAAAAAGCTATATTCTTTACAGACAGCAAAGAAAAGATGAAAGAAGAAGAACAGGACTTGAAGGTCAAATTCTTTCACTTGTTGATGCCGCAAACGAAGAACAAAAACAAGAAAATGCAAATAAAAACCCTGTCATTAACTCGACACAGCGTGATTACATTGCTGGTATTATAAGCAGAGAGATGACAGAAAACAGATGGATTTCAAAGAATAAGAGCCTACAGGAGGCTATCAAAAAGGGAATCATCCATTTTCATGATAGCGATTACTTTGTGCAGCACATGCATAACTGCGATTTGATTAATCTGGAAGACATGCTCCAGAATGGAACTGTTATTACAGATACCAAAATTGACTCTCCGCATAGCTTTTACACAGCCTGTAATGTAACAACTCAGATTGTTGCACAGGTAGCAAGCAACCAGTACGGAGGACAGTCTTTCTCACTTGCTCACTTGGCACCTTTCGTGCAAAAGAGTAGAGAAAAGATCCGTAAACAGGTTATTGCGGAAAGAACTGCAAACGGAGACGACATTGATGAGGTTAAAGTCAACCGCACAGTTGAAAGCCGTCTTGATGCTGAAATCAAATCTGGTATTCAGACCATTCAGTATCAGTTGATCACTCTTATGACAACAAATGGACAGGCCCCATTTGTAACAATGTTCATGTACATTGATGAAGCCCCAGAAGGACAGACAAGAGATGACCTTGTTAGAATCATCAAAGAAGTCCTTCGTCAGAGAATTCAGGGCGTAAAGAATGTTAACGGAACTTGGATTACTCCATCTTTCCCTAAGTTAATTTACGTACTAGACGAAGACAACATCAAAGAGGATTCAAAGTACTGGGATGTTACAGTACTTGCAGCTAAATGTACTGCAAAACGTATGGTTCCAGATTACATCTCTGCAAAAGTAATGAGAGAGATGAAGCAGGGAGAAGTTTACACCTGCATGGGATGCCGTTCATTCCTTACAGTGGAAGACAATATCCGCAATGAAGATGGCAGTCATAAGTTCTACGGCAGATTCAATCAGGGCGTAGTAACAATCAACTTACCTTACATCGCATGCCTTAGTGGCGGCGGTATGGGTAGGTTCTGGGGTGGATTAGAAAAATACCTTGAGCTTTGCCACGACGGACTTCGCCTTCGTCACGAAAGGCTTAAAGGGACATTGTCAGATGTCGCTCCAATTCTTTGGCAACATGGAGCACTTGCTAGATTAAAACCAGGAGAAACAATTGATAAACTGCTTTACGGCGGTTACTCAACCATTTCACTTGGCTATGCAGGTCTTTACGAAATGTGTGTAAGAATGATGGGAAAAACTCATACAGATCCTGAAGCACGTCCGTTCGCTCTTGCTGTTATGCAAAGATTAAACGATAAATGTGCGGAATGGAGAGCTGCTGAAAACATCGCATACTCTGTATATGGTACTCCAATGGAGTCAACAACATACAAATTTGCAAAATCTCTTCAAAAAGCATTTGGGATCATCCCAGATGTAACAGACCACAATTACATTACGAACTCTTATCACGTAAACGTTCGTGAAGAAATCAATGCGTTCCACAAGCTTCAGTTTGAATCTGAGTTTCAAAAACTTAGTCCAGGTGGAGCAATCAGCTACGTAGAAGTTCCTAACATGCAGAAGAATATTCCTGGTGTACTTGCTATTATGAAGTGCATCTACGAAAACATTATGTACGCAGAGCTCAATACAAAGAGCGATCATTGTGATATTTGTGGATATGAAGGAGAAATCAAAGCTGTTGATGACGGATACGGTAAGCTTGTTTGGGAATGCCCAAATTGTGGTAATCGAGACAAACACAAAATGGTTGTCGTTCGACGAATTTGCGGATACCTTGGTGGTGCAAACGATGTTAACCAGGGACGTCTTGGAGACATTCACGACCGTGTCGAGCATGTATCTACTCGAAGCAGTGTATCAATGCCTGTCAATGAAAAATAGCTACTTTGAGGAAATAAAACCCAAAAATTATAGCAAATAAGATTTAAAGGGGTGGGTTATTATACTTAGCCCTGATAAGGAGGAAACATATGAATTACGCTCAAGTATTTATGTGCGATATCGCAAACGGCCCTGGATGCCGTACAAGCCTGTTTGTTTCAGGCTGCACCCATCACTGCAGGGATTGTTTTAATGAAATTGCATGGGATTTTAATTATGGCAAAGAATTTGATCAACATGTACAGGATGTATTGATCGAAGAGAGCAACAGCCCTTTTATTCAGGGTTTCACATTTCTTGGTGGTGAACCAATGGAAGTTGCGAATCAGAAGGCACTGAGACCTTTTATCGAACGAATCAGAAAAGAACTTCCGGATAAAGATATTTGGATTTATTCCGGATATACTTACGAAGAATTGACTGATCCAAACAATGAGAGGTGTTACAGCAAAGATACAGATGCTATCCTTGCAATGACAGACGTACTTGTTGACGGCAGATTCGATTGGCAGAAGAAGGATATCACTTTGAGATTTAAAGGTTCTTCGAACCAGCGAGTAATTGATATTCCAGCAACGAGAGAAAGCGGAAATA
>OQWI01000690.1_pt1 | contig 15369 bp, 12 predicted proteins | sample 1691551 | NCBI WGS metagenome assembly OQWI01 (sample SAMN03418259, study PRJEB22391) | human gut metagenome | biome: human-gut; feature: organic feature; material: feces | host: Homo sapiens | place: Tanzania | collected 2013-01
TTTATCCTTTTGGCGATGCCACCGACCTCGTAAGAGGGCGGCGTTGGTGATGTGGGGTGGCTGATTCAAGCCTCAGCTTGAAATCAGACATGCCGCAGCACTAACGACTGGTGCGAAGCACTGGCATCGGCAAAAGGCTGTTTTTTATGTTTTTGTTTCTGTGCCACCCAGTATTTATCCACGGAACCGTGGTATGCTCAATGAAAAAAAACATCCACATCGGTGGGGATGTGGATGCTTTGTATTGTTAAGTGTGTGGGGTGCTATTATTCGGCTTTGCCGTCGCTACCGAGCACTTCTTTGATCTTGTGGATGTAGAGTTCTTCCATCAAGTCGCGTGCTGGACCACAGTACTTGCGTGGGTCGAATTCTGCTGGCTTTTCAGCGAACACCTTGCGAACAGCAGCGGTGAATGCCAAACGAGAGTCGCTATCGATGTTGATTTTGCAAACAGCGCTCTTAGCAGCCTTGCGGAGTTGTTCTTCTGGAATACCTACAGCGTTAGGAAGTGCGCCGCCGTTAGCGTTGATGATGTCAACGTATTCTTGTGGAACTGAAGAAGAACCGTGGAGCACGATTGGAAATCCAGGGAGTTTTTCCATAATAGCGTCGAGAATGTCGAATGCCAATGGTGGTGGCACGAGGCGGCCAGTTTTTGGATCCTTGGTGCATTGTTCTGGAGTGAACTTGTAAGCACCGTGGCTTGTACCGATAGAGATAGCGAGAGAGTCAACGCCAGTCTTTTGAGTGAAGTCAATAACTTCTTCAGGCTTAGTGTAGTGTGAAACTTCGCTTGCCACTTCGTCTTCAACGCCAGCGAGCACGCCGAGTTCGCCTTCCACTGTCACATCGTGAGCGTGAGCGTATTCAACAACCTTCTTGGTGAGAGCCACGTTTTCGTCGTATGGGAGGCTTGAACCGTCGATCATCACAGAAGAGAAGCCGAAATCTACACAGCTCTTGCACAATTCGTAGCTATCGCCGTGGTCGAGGTGAAGGCAGATTTGTGGGTGTTCCCAACCGAGTTCCTTAGCATATTCCACTGCACCTTGCGCCATGTAGCGAAGGAGAGTTTGGTTAGCGTAGTTGCGAGCGCCCTTAGAAACTTGCAGAATAACTGGAGACTTAGTGGTAGCAGCAGCCTTGATGATGGCTTGAAGCTGTTCCATGTTGTTGAAATTGAAGGCTGGGATTGCATAACCACCCTTGATAGCCTTTGCAAACATCTCTCTGGTGTTTACAAGACCTAATTCTTTAAAACTTACCATTTTTAAATTAGTATATTATAATTAAAAACTATTTCTCTAAATATCAGTCGGTAAAAGGTTGTTGAAAACCATTTTTCCGATAAATTCCCTATTTGGGTTACAAAGTTAGCGATAAATTATGAAAATGGCATCAAAAAACACTCATTTTTTATTGTTATCTATATAATATAATGTGTAAAAGCACAAAAATCCGCAACTTTTGCGATAGCAGGGTGTGGGGATTTGCATTTTAAAATAAATTTCAATATTTTTGTAGAAGATAATTTCATAGGCCACTTAAAATTTATCATCATTTGAAAACCTTTGATTCACAAACTCCCCAACGCGCTTCCTCGCCCCGTGGCGTGAGAATTGGCGCAATCATTATCATTCTTATGGTGGCGGCACTGATGCCGATGGGCGCAACAGCCTCCGACATTGCCACACTCTACACCAAATTCTCCAATTCAAGCGGCAACGAGCACAAGCAAGTGGCACTTGAACTGCAACGCAAACTCTTGGAGGAGGAATATCTGGAAAAGGAGTTTTTTGAGGACGAGAAATATAAAGGTCAGTCGGAGGCAGCCATTCTGATGGGCGTGAGCGTGTATTTCTTCTATGAGGACCAATACACCAAGTCGGAAGAAGCCGGCTTGAAGGCGTTGGCACTGCTGCACGGAGTGGAAAACGTGCTCACAAGCGACACCTACAGCACCCTCGGCTGCTCTGCGCAGCGAAAAGGCAACCTGCCCAATGCGCTCGACTACATACAGAAAGGTTTGGCAATCGACACCAAACTCGGCGACCGCGAACGAATGGGCAGCGACCTCAACACCATCACCGGCATTTATTTGGCGATGGAAGATGCCAAGTCGGCTGAAAAATATATTCTACGAGCCATTCAACTCCAGCGTGCCGTGGATGCAGGCAAACCCAGCGCGCGCCTCGGCATTGAGTTGGGCATGGCTTCGGAGGTGTATCTCAAACTAAAAAAATACGAGCAAGCACTTAAATATGCTCAAGAGGCCTACGACACAGCCGTGAAAATGGGCGACAAGATTGTGGCTGCCGTTCGCCAATGCCAAATCGCGGCGGTGCTTTTCGACCTCCAGCGCTACGACGAGGCGGAGAAAACCCTGCGCGAAGCACTCCCAGTGCTCGCCGACAGCAAGAAAAACAATTCGCTCGCCATTTGCTACGCTCAACTTGCCGACATTATGGCTGTGAAGAACGACGATGCCCGTGCCGAAAAATACTACCGCAGCGCACTCGCTATCTGCAAGACCATTGGCAACCGCTACCTCGAACGCCGATGCGAAAAGGGCTTGGCTGCCGCACTGCGCACCACCAATCCTGTGGAGGCTTTCAAGCACCTCGAACGCTACTCCGTGCTTGCCGACAGCATTTTCAGCGAGGAATCGGCACGCCAGTCCAACATTTTCAACGCCAAGTACAAAAATGAGGAACTGGAGATGAAAAATGCCGAAATTGAGGCCACCAACCGCACTTTCCGCATCATCTTGGTAGCCACCATTGTGGGCTTGTTTTTGCTGATTGCCTTGGCGATAGCCCTGTATGTGGCATTCAAGCACAAGAGCCGTGCGCACGAAATGGCACAACGCCTCGAACACGCGCGCACCTCGTTTTTCACCAACATCACCCACGAGTTCCGCACGCCGCTCACCGTGATTCTCGGTGCGAGCGAACGATTGAAAAAGGGCGATTTGGCTCCCGATGAGAAGCCGGAAAAACTCTACGGTATGATTTTGCGCCAAGGTCAGGGCTTGCTCCGACTCATCAACCAGCTGCTCGACATTTCGAAGGTGAAATCGGAAATTGGCAACCCCGACTGGCGACACGGCGATGTGGTGCCTTACCTGAAAATGATTGCCAATAACTACGAGGACGCAGCCAACGAAAAAAACATCAATTTCAACTTCAAGACCGAAAAAGACGAGATTGTGATGGACTTTGTGCCCGATTATGTGCAAAAAATTCTCAACAACCTCATCAGCAACGCCATAAAGTTCACCCCCGTGGAAGGGAGTGTGTCGCTCACGGTGGGGGCTGACAGTCAGAACCTGGTTATCCGAGTTGCCGACACAGGGCGTGGCATACCCAAAACAGAACTGTCGTCGATTTTCGAGGCGTTTCACCAGGCTTCCAATGCCTACGACAAGATGGGTTCAGGCGTGGGCTTGGCATTGGTGAAGCAGGTGGTGACCAGCATGAAGGGCGATGTGAGCATCAATAGCACTGTGGGCGTGGGCTCCACTTTCACCGTGCAACTCCCGTTGCGCCAAATCCTCACCACGCCGGCAAAGGCATTGGCGTTTGGCGAACTGAAGAATGCTTCGGTGATTGAGCTCGACGATGAGCACTACGGCGAAAAGAATGAGAATGTGGTGCATAGCGACGACCTGCCCACGGTGCTGGTGGTGGAAGACAACAAGGATATTTCCTACTACATCGGCTCGCAACTCCAAAGCCATTACAATGTGTATTACGCCACCAACGGCGAGGAAGGTTTTGCCATGGCGGCAGAAATTATGCCCCATCTCATTATCACCGACTTGATGATGCCGGTGTGCGATGGTTTCGAGTTTTGCCAACGCCTTCACGAAAGCGAGGCGCTCAACCATATCCCTGTGGTGATCCTCACTGCCAAGTCGGACGATGCCGACCGCATCAAGGCACTGCAAGTGGGCGTTGACAACTTTATGAGTAAGCCGTTCAACAGCAAGGAACTTGAACTTCGTGTGCAGCACCTCATCACCCAGCACGAGGCATTGCGCGAGAAATTCAGCAAGGCGCTGGCTGAGGGCAAGGAGAAGGAGGTGGATATTGCCGACCCCGATCGCCATTTCCTTGAAAAACTCGATGCCATCATTAGTGAAAAAATGCAGCAGGGCGACATCGACATAGAGAGCATAGCCTCTGCACTGTGTATGAGTCAGAAGCAGCTGCGCGGCAAGGTGTCGTCGATTACTGGCGAAACGCCGTCGAGTTATATCCAGCACTTGCGACTAAACAAGGCGTGCACCCTGCTCAACACCACCGATAGCCAAATTGGCGAGATAGCCATGCAATGCGGTTTCGACGACAGCGCATACTTCTCGCGCCTTTTCAAACAAGTGTACGGCATCACCCCCACCCAATTCCGAAAACACCCGATTTCGTAGAAAAAGAGAAAAGATATTAGAAGTTAGAAATTAGAGGTTAGAAATTAGAATCTCTGAGTACTCCGAGCGCTCCGAGTGCTCCCACATCACCAATAAAATAAGAAGCAAAACACTTATTTAATCCATTAAATCCGATTGACACCTAATTAAAATTAAATTAAAAAAAGGTGATAATGGATTTTTGATGGATTAAATAGGTGTTTTAATCATGAAATAGCGTATCACACTGTGTGATAGATTATTATGCGGTTGTTAGCAGGTTTGTTTTGGTGGTTTTTGACGGTAAAAAGTAAAAAAAGTGCAAAAAAAAGTGACAGAAATCCTAACACTAAGGGGGTGAAATATGCGAAATTTGCCAGTGTAATTCAGCAAGCTGTTGTTGATATGCTGCCCCCCTTAGTGGAACTTTTGAATTTAAGATGATGAATAGATCTAATTATTCTTTTGGCGGAGCACTTTTTCCGCCGAAAGAATAATTTTAGAAAAGTATCATCGCTTTTTTTTCACAATAGGTGTAACTTATTTGCGATACACTAATATAGAGGAAGCAAGTCACAGACACCTGCTGAATGGGTGAAATGCTAAAAAAAACTAACACCCCAACAAAAATTGAAAAAAGAAACAGGAATATTGTTGTATTAGAAAAATTATTTATATCTTTGTAAGTAGTTTGTGTTCGGGCTATGCACCGTGCAAGCATAAAACTACAATAACTTTCTAACAGAACAGACTTTATTAGAGAACTTAAATTTATAAATTTCAAAAACTAAATCAATTGATTATGAAAGTAAAATCTTTACTCATTGCTGCTTTCGCAGCCCTCAGCATGTCAGCAGTTGCTGGCACATTTGCAAGAGACAATGTGTACATCAAGGACTTCGAAGCTAAGGTAGGCGACCAAGTAACCGTAGACGTCTATTTTGATACTCAAACAGAGTATGCTGCTGCCCAAGCTGACCTCTATTTCCCAGAAGGTATCACTCCAGTTCCAACTGTTATTGGAGGTAAAAACATCTGGCTTACTCAGGTTAAAACAAGTGACCGTTGGAATGAGGTTTTCATGCACTCTCTTGGACAAAACGACCCAATCCAAAATGAAGAAAAAGCTGGTAGAAATGAATTTAACGGCAAAAGAGTTATTCGTTTCGTACTTGCAGAAGTTAGTGCTAACGCAAGATTCAAAGTTGGCAATAGCCCAATGTTGAGAATCAAACTTAAAATTGAAAAAGAAGGTGTATTCGAAGGCGGTATCAACAACAACTGCTGGTCAACTGGTATTCCAGAAGAAAACTTCGTAAACGACGGTTATGGTCCTGTAACCAAGTTCAAAATCACTGCTACTTCAAGTGGTATCAGCGACGTAAATGCGGCTCAAACTGTTAAGGCTCGCAAGGTGATTGAAAACGGTCAAATCTACATCATCGCTGGTGACAAGAAGTACAACGTAATGGGTGCTGAAGTAAAATAATTCACTTCAAAATCTCAACTACGTCAGAGACAAAAAACTTCTGACCAAAGATAAAATTTGGAGGTTGCTTTTTTAAGCAGCCTCCTTTTTTGTCCAAATAATTGAATTTGAATAATTAATGTAATTAGTTGTGCTTTTTTATGTGTTAATTAATTGAGATAACATTTTTTTTGATTATATTTGCACATTAAGATGAATAAAATCACAAAATTATAAATTCAAACATCAACAATTATGAAAAAAGCAATTAAAGGTATCCTTTTTGCATTAATGGCAATTATTTCTATTAATGCATTTGCAGAAGAAGAGAAGTACTGCGAATTTTATTTTAAGGATTTCACAATCAAACCTGGTGAAACAAAAACAATTCAACTTTACTTGAAGAACAACTTCCTCGGACGTGACTTCCAGATGCAGTTATACTTTCCTGAAGGCATCACTCCTGAGTATATAAATCCTGATTATCCACAGTTAGGATATTTTCAGCCAACAGGTCGTGCCAGTGGCATGTTAGCGCCTACTTACTCAAGTGCCTACGAACCAACAAAAAAACGTCTTAGAGTATTGAGTGCTAATATGTATGGTGCAGCTGTTTTCACCCCAGGAGATGCCCCCATCGCAAATGTGAAAGTGACTGCTTCAGCAGATTTTAATGGTAAGCAATTGTGCAAAGTTGAAAACGACCCAGAATTGACAGAAACAGGCGTTTCTATATATAGCTGCAAGCTGAACTACGATTTTAAAAATGAAGACGGAACAAAGGGCGTTGGTTCTGTAGAACAAAAGAACTTCAGAAAGTTTGCTGCTTACCCAGCTGTGACCATTCCTTGGTTGCTCGCTAATGGCATGGAAGGTGGCGAATATGGTATCGCTGACCCTGTGGCTGTAGTTGCTGAAGCTGGTATTGGCTCATTCGTTCAAGATGCTGCACGCACTCCATTGAAGGTGAAAGCTGCTGGCAACCTCAACGTGGCTGGCTGCCCTGCAGAATCATTGATGGGTACTTACAACGTGGTTAACGGCAACCCTTGCCTCACCACTTCCGACAACATGCCTGCTCCTGAAGAAGACCTCACCGTGACCGCTGCTGTGAAGAAAACCACTCTCGACAACGTGCTCTTCAACCCAGAAGCTAACGAAGTAGTGGAATTTGCTGGTTACATGCGCACAAGCGACAACACCGTTTGCGCTTACAAAGGCCCAGGCGACCAAGGTCAATGCATCACTGTTGACTGGTCGGCACTCCCTGCTGGCACTGATATCCCAACCGACGGCTCGATGTTCGTGGTGACTGGTCCTGTACAACAAAAAATGATTTGGGCTGACGCTGAAAAGACTCCTGGTATGACTGGCAAGGAAGGTCCTGGCGCTTGGAAGAACTACATTCTCTACCCAGTTTCTGTTAATACAAATCTTCCAACTGGCGTGACCGATGTATATGCTAAGACTGTGGCTGGCGTGAAGTATGTGAACGTGGCTGGTATGGAAAGCAACACTCCATTCGACGGCGTGAACATCGTGGTGACTTCTTACACCGATGGCACTCACTCAGCAGTGAAGGTTATTAAGTAAGCATACACTTTACATTAAAATACAGAAAGCCGTAGCCCGTAATCAAAGATCACGGCTACGGCTTTTTAAATTATAACTAATCACCAATTCCCCCCCCCCGAAAAGGGAAAAAGGAATGATTCACCAATCATACCGTAGGGACGTGATAATTCACGTCCGCATATAGGTTGAGGGTGCACATTGGTTATTTCCAATTTGATACGCGGACGCGAATTATCGCGTCCCTACCGAAAATCAAAATTTTATCGGTGTTAATGGATTTTAATTGGGTTTGATCGGTGTTTTTTGAACCCACAAAACGTATCTCCCTTTATTCCCCCTTTGGGAAAAACAAAAATTTCGATTTTATGATGCTATCTGAAGAGAAAGAAAAATGGCTTGAAGTGCGTCGCAAAACCATTACCGACTATTTCGATGTTCCACAATCGGAACAAGGCAAAATCGACGCTGTATTTAATGATATGGCAGAACTCGCCAATCGATGCGCCAACCAAGGCGAATTTGAACAGGAATTGCTCAAATCGCCAGTCAACACCGCCTACAACAATCTGTTTGCCTGCATTGCCAAATATGCGAAGATGCCGGGCGGATCGCCCACAAGCACCATGGCACAAGGCGTGGTGACGGGCACAATTTCGGGCGTGGTGAAGCAGAAGGCTCGCAGTGGTTTGATTGGCTGGCTTGTGAATTTGCTCCCATCGTGGATCACTGATTGGTGGATATATCGCGAGCACAACATTCCGGGCGTGAGCCAAGTGAAGGGCGCGATGAACACCTACGACCAGTTTGCCGGCCGTGCAAAGCGCAGCCACCAAGCCGCCCAAGACCAAGAGCAACTCCGCAAAGAAATCAACGAACAAAATCGCCAAATGCAGGAGCAACAAGCAGCCTACGAACGCCTGGTAAAAGAGCAGCAAGAAGCCGCCCAAAAAGAAATGGATAAATACAAATAAGGAGTTAAGAAGTTAAGAAGTTAAAGAAGTTAAGACGATACTTTCTTAGCTGGTAATTTGCTGAAAACAAAAACACCTATTTAATCCATTAAAATCCATTATCACCTATTTTTATTATTGATTTTTAAATAGGTGTAAATCGGGTTAAATGGATTAAATAGGTGTTTCTTCCCTGCAAATTACAAGCAAAAAAAGTATCGTCTTAACTTCTTTAACTTCTTAACTCCTTAACTTCTAATTTCTTATTTCTTGCACGATAGTGTGAGGATGTGGGTGGAGGTGAGGAGGGTTTGGAGGGCGAAATCTTCGGATTTGAAGGTGCCGATGTGGCTGATTTGTCTATCGATGTGTGGTGTGGCAAAGGGGTGGATGATAATCTCGTTGCGGTAACTTTTCACACGGCTACGGTCGCCTATGGTCTTGAAAATCGCTTCTTTAGCCGTCCACGCTATCATGTGAGCCAACTCGTCGTCGGCTTTCAGCCATTGCTGCTCGGCTTCGTTAAGAAAACCGTCGCGCACGTTCAGCACACGGCGCTGGTATTGCTCCACATCTATGCCCATGCAGTGATGGTGGTTGAGCGCAATCGCCAAATACCCCTTTGTGTGGGCTATGGAAATGTGAGTGTCGGAGTTCTCGATATATGGCATTCGGTCGGCATTGTGCATGATGGGCGTGTCGATGCCGAAAATCTTCTTCATCAGCAGTCGCTCGCCCAGCACTTCCTTTCGGCGGCTCTCGGCTTTGGCATCGCAGAGGGCACTCAGTCCCTCTTTTTCGCACATATCGGCAAGTTGGTCCGACGATTCAGTCAGCAGCCATTGGTGCAGCACAGTGCCGTCGGCAAACGATATGGTGCCAGCGTAAGCCATTATTCGTCGGCGTTTGTTTCTTCTACGGGTGTGACATACACACGCACCTTGGCGATTCGGTATTTCTTCACTTTCAGCACCGTGAATTTGCATCTGCCGCAGTCAATTTCTTCTTTTTCCTGCAAGAAATCGCCCTTGATGCTCAACAGCAGTCCGGCAATGGTTTCCACCTCTTCGTTATGGTCGCCAAACTCGCTTTCTTCCGTGCCAGTGGCTTCATAGAAGTCGTCGAGCGGAGTTTTTGCATCGAAAATATAGGTGTTCTCCGATTCTTTGGAGTAGTATTTCTCTTCGGTGTCGTATTCGTCGTCGATGTCGCCCACAATTTCCTCCAGCACGTCCTCCATGGTGGCAATGCCCTGCACGCAGCCAAACTCATCGACCACGATAGCCATGTGAAGTTTCTTTTTGCGGAAGTCTTCGAGTAAGTCGTCGATCATGCGCGACTCAGGCACGAAATACACCGGGCGCATCAGTTTCTGCCACTTGAAATTGCTATCGGTTTTGCCAATGTAGGGCAAGAGGTCCTTAGCATAGAGCATACCCTTCACGTTGTCGGGGTTTTCCTCATACACCGGCATTCGTGAATAGCCGTTTTCCACCACGGTTTTCACCACCTCGTCGAAGTCGCTTTCGATGTCGATGTCCACAATATCCACGCGTGGGCGCATGATTTCGCTCACCGTCTTGTTGCCAAAGGTGAGAATGCCTTTCAGCATCTCCTTTTCGTCGCTGCTCTTCACATCGCTGGCGTCGAGCGCGCGAGAGAGGTCTTCCACCGAAATGTCGTCGGCGTGCACAGGCACGGCTTTACGCACGATAAAGGTGCTCTTCACCATCAACTTAGCCACAGGACTGAAAATCTTCACCATCACGCCCAAGGCACTATGCATGTGTAGGGCAAATTTCACGTTATTGTTGCTGGCGTAGAGTTTTGGAATCACTTCACCAAAAAGAAGAATCAGGAAGGTGAGAATCACCGTTTGCACGAGGAAACTGGCAAGTTCGCTATTGAACGTGAACATATTGTTCATCGCAAAGTTGAGCACAATCACGATGAGCACATTCACTATATTGTTGCCAATCAAGATAGTGGCAAGAAGTTTTTCGGGCTTCGCAAGCAGTTCTTTGATGTGATTTCGTGCGCTATCGCTCTCAATTTCTTCGATTTCGTCCTTCGTGAGTGAGAAAAAGGCGATTTCAGAACTGGAAAAGAAAGCGGAAAACAAGAGTGCCGACAGCGCCACGAGGAGTGCCACGCATACGCCAAATGTTGGCGCGGTGAATGTTACGGCAGGAGGTGTGACATTGCTGATGTCACAAAGTGTTGAAAATAAAGGCGAAAGAGGATCTGCGTCCAAAATGAATAAAATTTAGTAAAACAAATCAAGGGCGAACACCGGGCCTTGGCTCCGACATTCAGCCACAAGAAAGTCACCCCATTGTGAACTTCAATGCAAATATACAAAAACTTTACCTATTACTCAAAATATCCCCCAATTAAAGAAGAAAACGGGAAATTAGAAGTTAAGGAGTTAAGAAGTTAAAGAAGTTAAGACGATACTTTCGCCTCTGGTAATGTGAAGAAGTTAAGGAGTTAAGAAGTTAAAGAAGTTAAGACGATACTTTTGTGGATGGTGATTTAGTGGAAAGAAACACCGATTTAATCCATTAAAATCCATTATCACCTATTTTTATCGTTTATTTTTAAATGGGTGTAAATAGGATTTAATGGATTAAATCGGTGTTTTGTTTCTTGATGGTGGGCTGGTTTGGCTTGCTGGGGCAAGGTTATTTTATTGGCTCTACGGTGTAGCCTTGGTGGCGGAGGAGGGAGATTAGGCCTTTTTCCATGCCGAGGTGGGCTGCACCTACTGCCACGAGGATGCTGCCTTTTTGGGCTGCCTCGATAAGTGTGGGGAGCCATTTTGCGTTGCGGTCGTAGCAGATTCGCTCCATGTCCTCTGGAGTGGTGGCAGAGGGGTCGGAGGCGGCAAGCATCAATTTGTCGAAGTCCTGTGTGGCATAGGCGTTGTGCATATCGTTGAAATTGCGCTCCACCTCACCAATGTTTTTGCACATTTCGAGCAAGTCGGCAGCCTGTTTAGGCAATGGGTCGCCCATGAGCAACTGTAGTTGGAAATCCACCGTTTCGAGGCTGTGAGCAGGCTTTCCAAGTGCCTTCACACGGCGTTCCACCTCACCATCGATCAGGTTGTTCATCTCAATATCGGGCAGACGCTGCACCGCCATCAGTTGCGCAAGTTGCGTGCTCAATGCGGCGGGGCGCATCGTTTTCAGTTTATCTAAATTGATGCCGAAAGTGCCCAAATAGCGTTGCACCACGGTGTCCACAATCTGATAGGCATCCTTTGAGAGCAGCGCGTCGATGGTGCTGTCGGATGGCGCAATCATCATTTTCGACATTTTCATCACGGTGGCAGGTGCGGTCATTTGCGAGTTTTCCACTTCCACCCACACGGCATCCACATTTTTAATGGCATCGTTCAGCCCTGGCACACTGTCAACAAACGCGCTGGGCATCAGGTGGTAGGTGCCAAACAGATAACTCGGTTTTTCAAGCGTGCCACCGCTCACCTTCCACAGCAGTTGCGCTTGGCAAGTGAGGGCAAACAAAAGCGTGATAAGGAATGTGATTCTTTTCATTTTGCTATTAATTCTTAAGTATTTATATGCAAATATAGCAAATTTCACCAATAATAATGATTATTTTGGCAGAAAATTACCAATAATTGGTGATTGCCCACCGAGCGTAATGGCAGTAACTTTGCAATGTCAAAAATAAATAACACGACATTCCAACCACAGAAAGTGAATTAGTTATAATAATAAACGTAGTAAACAACAAACAAAGCCGCTCAGCAACGATGTGAATCGCATACTGAGCGGCTGATTTTTCGCTTATATCACAAAATAGGGGGTTACTTAATATCAATCATTTTCACTTCCTTCTTTTGCTCTTCGGCATTCTTCTTAGGAAGAACCACGGTAAGAACACCGTTTTCAACAGAAGCGCTGATCTTTTCGTGGTCAACATCATCTGGCAAAATCATCTTTTGCTGGAAGTTGGAGTAACTGAACTCACGACGCAAATACACGCCTTTTTTCGACTTCTTTTCCTTGTCGTCGGTGGTGGATTCTTCTTTCTTAGTCAATTCCACAACAAGATTTTGTTCTTCATCGAGGCTGACCTTGAAATCGTCCTTCGTCATACCTGGAGCAGCGTATTCAACGTCGTACTCGTTATCTTTTTCAACCACATTGATTGCTGGAGATGTGGTGTTTGATTTTGTTAAAAAGTCGTTATCAAAGAGGTCATTGAAAACCTCTGGCAACCAATACTGATTTCTTTGTGTAGTCATCATAATTCGTATTCTTTAAAGTTAATGTTTTAATTTTAAATTCGCTATTAGACTATGCAACCTCTGTGCCAATTTTGCCTATTCCCCTTTGCGCCCCACACGCAAATGCCAAATAGACAATTTTTCTGCCTATTTTTCAGTTAAACACTTGATAATAAACGGTGTAGCGACAATTTTGCAGATTTTTTGCTTTCATTTCGGTGATGGAAATATGGGGCATTTATTGAGCTGTTAGCGAAAAAATGTATATCTTTGTAATCATGAAAAGGAGAAGAATTGGCATATATATAATGATGCTGCTCTGTGCAGCAGCCGGGGCTATGGCCCAAAGCAATCGGACAAGGGTGAAACTCTTGATGCCGCTGGTTTTCGACAAGCAAAAAGTGGTGAACGACACGCTGAAGTCGCCATCTATCCAGCCCGAAAAAAAGTCGGCTCCCGACTTGGATTACGACCGCTTTTGGCTCGATGATGTGCTGTCTGACCGTGAGCGCGTTGACCGCGAACGCTATCGCGCCATTCTGAAATCGCCTGAAGTGGTGCCTTACAATTCACAAAACATGCGTGAGGCTCCGAAGGAATATGTGGTGAAGGCGAATCCCTCAAAAAACTATCTTGAAATCGAAACGCCTGAAGTCGAGGAAGAAACGATGGAAATGCCCACTTTTATCGACCGCCGTCCAGAAAAGCGACACAACTGGCTGCACACATTCGGCATCAGCACCCATTTCACACAGGCTTTTATCAGCGACAACTGGTATCAGGGCGGTGAAAACAATGTGAATGTGCTGGGCGATTTTCAATGGAATTTCAACCTCAACCAAAAGTTGCACCCGAAATATCTGTTCGACAACACCTTGCGCTACAAGGTGGGCGTGATGTCGTCGCAAAGCGATACGCTCCGCAAGTATGCCATCAATGAAGACATTCTTCAATTCAACAGTATGTTTGGCTACAAGGCGATTAAAAACTGGTATTACTCTACCTCGCTCCAGTTTAAAACGCAGATGTTCAACACCTACAAGGCGAACACCAACACCATGAAGGCAAGTCTGCTCTCGCCAGCCGAATTAAACATCGGTGTGGGTATGACCTACAACTATAAGGACCAGGAGGGCATCAAGACATTCTCGCTGTCGTTAGCGCCCCTTTCCTACAATATGAAGTATTGCCGCGACATCGACAATCTTGATCCCGTGTCGTTTGGTATCGACGCTGGGCACCACTTTGCACACAGTTTCGGTAGCAAGATGGAGGCCCGCCTGAATTGGAGCATCAGTCCCAACATTTCGTGGTCGTCGCGATTCTATGTGTATTCCAACTACGAATATGTGCAGGGCGACTGGGAAAACACCGTGGATTTCTCCATCACTCGCCACCTCTCAACCCGCATTTTCGTGCATTTGCGCTACGACAAGTCGCGCCCCTACAACGACACTTGGAAATACTGGCAGCTGAAAGAAATCCTCAGTTTCGGCCTTACCTATCGTTTCTCCACCGCCAACTAACCGATGCGTAGAAAACTGCTTCTCATACTGTTGATTTCGATAGGGCTAACTGCACAGTGGGCTTTCGCTGGTGTGCCGCAAAGCACCGTGGTGCTGCCCGGCATCGACGAAGCCACCATGAAGGCGAAATTCGCCGAAACCGACATGCAGCAAATGGAGGGCATCTGGGAATATCCCAACGAGGAGATGAAACTCGCCATCGAGCGCTATAAAGGCGAAAAAAACATTGCTTACCGCATCGTGCTGCTCGCCAGCTCCGACTTGGAGTTGATGCCTGGCACGGTGGTGGGATATATCGCCCGCAGCGCTGTGGCGAATAAATTCCAACTGTGGATCTACACTGAGCGAAGCAAAGTGGGGCTGAAAAGTCCGCTTGAGTGTGTGGCTACGCTTTCTGCCGACGGCACTTCGCTCACGTTCGACCCACCGCACTACAAGGTGAAAGTGAGGCTGAATTTGGCGCGCTTTTTCTCAAAAATATTCCGTGGTGTGAGCGTTACGCCCGAAAAGGTGGAAGAAAAACTGCCTGTGGGCTTCCGCAAGGTGTTTCCTGCCAATGGCAACGGTGAGAAATTCAATGAAATTCGCTATCTATGAAACGGTTTGCAGTGATATTGATATGCGTTTTGGCTTGGTGTGGCACATTTGGGCGCACCAAAACCTCTGTGCACAAATTGAGCAGCACACGCATGGAACTGGAGTGCATCACCACTGATGCCGACAGCGTGCCTGAAGGCGTGAATCCTAACGCCATTTCCATTAAAGGCTACACCAAGAAGGCGAGCGACAGCAAGGAGGCGTTTTTCGTGACCAACCGCACCGACCGAACCATCTCGCAAATCAAACTCCGCCTGCGCTACAGCACCCTGACAGGCGAACAACTACACGAGCGTGTGGCTACGGTGAACGTAACGCTACGAGCCGGCGAAACACGTTTGGTAACCATCAAATCGTGGGACATTCAACGCCAATTCTACTACTACGCCGGCGCAAAACCCCGAAAAAAAGCATCGCCCTACAAAGTGGCATACCGCCTCATCGGCTACAGCCTCCCCATCGGAGAATAAGAAAGGCAAAAATTAGAAATTAGCGGACTCTGAGTGCTCTGAGTACTCTGAGTGATAGAATCAAAACACCCTAACTTTGCGACATCAATCTTTAAGAGAAGAAAAAAAGAAAATAGA
>OQWI01000691.1_pt1 | contig 15355 bp, 8 predicted proteins | sample 1691551 | NCBI WGS metagenome assembly OQWI01 (sample SAMN03418259, study PRJEB22391) | human gut metagenome | biome: human-gut; feature: organic feature; material: feces | host: Homo sapiens | place: Tanzania | collected 2013-01
TAGGCTGCACCTCAGCAAAATATTTAAGCAAGCTTGATATTCTGCATTCGGTTTGCACTATCTTTGCATAAGATAAACTGCACTCGGCAATCTAGAAACAAGTTTCCATTGCGCTCGATTGCATTATCTTTGCAGAACATTTCCTCGCTCGCAAGCACCAGCGACGGGGTGCGCCGCAACAAAAGCGCTCCAAGAAGGGGTTGACTGGATTTGACGGCAAGACGAAATGGTGTGTAAGCACGCGGAGACTCGGTGACTATCTCCTTAATCAGAGTGACCAAAAAATTAATTGGCGAAAACAATTACGCTCTCGCTGCCTAACTGAAGTATAGTAGGTTACTGGCCTAATCGCGCTATAAGATAGTGCGACGAGACACCGCTCCGAGGATGTTGTCCCGAATCCGGAGATCAAGCGGTGCAGGTAAATCGGGAATAGCTGGCGGCAGCCCCGTGTCGTAGGTGAATTTTTAGGGGATAAGGCGATGATTGGTGGCCCAGGTCTTGTCGTCGCTCGAAAACCAAAGGCTGGGATAAGCGTGTAGAAAGCACATGGTTTCCTTGTGCGGACGTGGGTTCGAATCCCACCAGCTCCACTATGAATTAAAGGATGTTTACTTCATTTTGAAGCGTGCATCCTTTAATTGTTTTCTTATATTAATATCTGAATTCTATTTACAAAAGGTTGAAAGCGGAATGCTGAAAAAGAATATTTTGCATCACAACTTCATGATAAGCCTATTTGTGATGTAAAAACGTGGAATTTGTCATTATTTTATTTGCTTTTGCTGCTGTGGTTGTAGCTTGTTGTGAATAGTTAACTAATTGTATAGTATATTGTTAAATTACAAGTACGGTTGTCGGTATATTAATAGCCATTATTAAATTTAAAAATATTTGCCAGTAAGCAAAGCTGTTTTTGAAAGTAAGCGAAAGTATCTTTGATAGAAAGCATAGCAAAATTTGAAAGAAAGCATAAATTGGAGTAAATAGGCTTCGTTGTTGGGGAAAGTAAGCTGAATTATCGATACAAATAGGCTTCGTTGTAGATATAACCTTCGTGTGGTTGCGTATGTAGACAATAGAAAGAGGAATATTATCATCGGTTATAGCCGATGATAATACTTCCTCTTGAAATTCCCGTTAAGTTAGGATAATATCATTATGCCATTATCGTTTAATGACCTTTTTGTTTCTCACACTCCCATCGCTCATTAGCTGACTTGTTATATATATACTATCTGCAGCAGATGATGTGATGCGTTGCCCTTGTAGATTGTAGTAAGTTTCAGCTACAACATGTGTTGCTGAAGGTTTACCATAGGGTAGTGGTGATATAGCCGTTGGTGCCGACGAAGTTTCACGCAATCCTTGGTGCAGACCATAGTAGGCAGGCTTTGGCGTGAGGTCAGAGTCGTAGAGTAATGGGTTGCGACCACCACGCCATGTCATAGCATCTGTCAATCCCCATACCATTAGCTCATTGCAGTTGTCAGCCTCCATAGCTATGCGAGCAATATTATAATAGTCCTTAGCCTGTTGCATGCGGTTAGCCTCGTTGTCGTCCATACCAAGGTCGAGCTCTGTGATTACGCAACGTAATCCGAGGGCTTTGAAGCGGTCGATAGTGGCTTTGAGCTTATCAATGTCCACGTTGCCAACATCAAGGTGGCATTGCAATCCTACACCATCAATAGGCACACCTTTCTCCTTCAGATACTTAGCCAAGTTGTAGAAAGCTTCAGCCTTTGCCTGACCTTGGAATTCTACGCCATAGTCGTTGAGTATAAGCTGTGCATCAGGTGCAGCCTCATGAGCCCAGCGGAAAGCCTTTTCTATATAGTCTTCGCCAGCGAAGTTCCAGATAGAAGCAGTACGAAGTTTGAAGCCGTTAGGCTCGGTACGAACGATTGATTGGTCGTCGTCCAACACCTCATTACAAACATCCCATTCTGCCACCTTCCCTTTATAGTGACCTGCCACATTATCAATATGGTTTTTCATAATGTCGAGCAGTTGTTGCTGTGTGAAGTTCTTATCGTTCTTCTTGCCATCTTTGCTCAACCATTTTGCCACCTGAGAGTGCCATACCAAGGCATGCCCTCTTACACGCATGTTATGCTTTTGAGCAAATGCCACAAGTCGGTCGCCATTATAATAGTTGAATTCGCCTTGGTTAGGTTCTGTGGCATCAAACTTCATTTCGTTTTCGCATACCACCATATTGAACTGGTCTATCAGTTGGCGAGTCTTGCTATCATTTTCGTCGTCTATATTTATCTTGTTATCATATAGAGATACACAAGTACCAATATATTTTCCTTGCTGTTCGGTATATGTTCGTAGTGGAGCGCTATATGCCTTTTCTTTTTCAATATCTATAGTCGTAGTGTCGGTCTTTGTTTCTTCGTCGCTATCTTCTTTCCATTCACCCTGTCCACTATATTCTAAAGAGGTGACACATGCCACAATAGCAAATTTACCATCAATTTCTTTGATGTCAGTCTTCCATGTATATTGCTTTGGGTATCTTACTTCGAAGTCTAATGCTTCATCTTTAGAATTGCAAGTTATGAGTTTTAGTTCATCGCCAACAGCAAGAGTAGGGTTGCTTGTTAGTGTGATATATATACGTGGCTTTTCGGTAGATTCGCTGAAGTCCTCCATCTTGTTGCTTATCGATATGTTGCCATCAACAACAAGCTGGTCATAGTGTTCGCCATCTGTGACCTCCATTCGTATCTTCGATTTTGGATGTAATACCAAATTAGGCTTCTCTGTAGTTGCGTAGTTCTTAAGCATTAGAGTGCCTATGCCACCATCGCCAGGAGCGAGAGTTCCGTATAGGTCTACAGTAGAGCCAATACTGCCTACGCCTCCCAACAAGCCTTTGCTCATTACGTATACACCTGGTGTTTGTGCAGAAGTCTGCTGGCCTATAGCTCCAGATAGTTTTCCTGTCTCTGCTTTTTGTGCATCATTATTTGCCATTACAGCACCATCAATGATGCGGATGCCGCCTGTTATCAAGTTCTGGTTGCCTGTGATGCGATAAGTTCCCTTACCCTCTTTCACAAGTCCTACCTTTATATTTAGGTTTGAGCCTCCCATAGGTATTATTCTGCCAGCGAGAGTTCCGTCGCTATTGTCGCCACCAACCATGTAGTAAGCGTCGTTGTTAACCTTTTCTTTCAGATATCCATAAATAGTAGAGCCTTCTTCTGTGTCGAGATGAGCTATGCGTAGTCCGCGCTTACCACTTTCGCAAGCTATGGTTGCGCCATCGTGTAGCACAACTTTAGTATTTGCAAAACAAGGGTTTATATTGCCGTCTGCAGCATTTTGCGCAGCATTATCTGGTGCGAAAGTCTTGCCCGACATCCATACTAATCCATAAAAGCCTGCATTGGATTCTACATCTTTGTATGGGAAAATATTCAAGGTGCCATTGAATAGCGACCAGTCCGGATGATAGTTTTTGTTGTTTTTCTCGTTGCTGCCAAGATATGTGCGTTCGCCACCAGCATATAGATTTATTATGCCAGCTCCTTCCATCTTACTATTCAGATAACTATAGCGAGCTGTTCGTATATCCAATGTTTCGTTTTCCGGAATTAGTGTAGGTGTATTCCATACCGTATAGTCTGACGATGTGTTTTTCTTGCATATATCGATGAGGTTGTTGCTGTTTGAAGCCACAAAATAGTCATCGTGTTGTCCTTTTAATCGCACATTGTCAATATAATATTCAGAATTGTTGTGATGGATACCGATATGTAGATTTCTTTCGTCGTCGGTAGCTGTTGTTACCTTACCAAGAGGATATTGTTTCGCCACCCATTGTCCTTTATCGCCTTGGTAAGGGTAGCTTTCGTCTTGATATAATTTGTCGTTGCCGAGATAAGCATGAAACTGTTTCCAGTCGTCTGCATCTGTAGTAGGGCGATATAGGTCAAAGCTGAGTGTAGATTTACTGTCAGTAAGCAGATGACCTGCTAATTCAGGTGGAAGTGTGAGGGTAACGAATGTTCCCCAAGTCTTAACGGTGATGTGCAACACCTTGTTGTTAGGGTTTGTAGGGTCGGCAACCACTTCAGCTACCGCCTTAGCTTCGTCGGTAATGTTTCCTTGGTCTACATTCCACATAGTGAATTTTTGTCCGATTTCGCAATCTTCGAAATCAAACGTTTGTCCATTAGCAAGTGCTGGTGCTAATGATAGGCATACAGTCATGCATGCAGCATGCCATGTCTTTTGTTTAATGTTCATGTTTTAGATGTAGTTTTATTTTGTTATTAGGTGAGTACAAAAATAGTAAAAAGCATTTAAAGTAGGTTGATTATAAGTATGATAATTTATTTGAATAGCAAAAAATATAGTTGTTAATCAAAATTTCGCAGTTTTTTTGTATTAGTTCAATTTCGTATAGGATTATGGTTAAAAGATAGGTTAATAAAAAGCTAGTAGAAAGAAAAGAGGGGAATAGACAATTGTATTCCCCTCTTTGCTAACTTTTCTATCCGAGCTTCAGCCTTAGCGAGTTTAGCACTACGCTAAGGCTTGAGCATGCCATAAGTCCACTTGCCCACATAGGAGTAATCTGGAAGTCGATACCAAAGATGTGTAAAGCACCAGCTGCAAGCGGAATGCACACTATGTTGTAGACAAAAGCCCAGAATAGGTTTTGCCAAATCATGCTTACCGTCTTGCGGCTCAGCTTTACGGCTTCCGGAATAGCCAAGAGATCGTCGCCCATTAGCGTGACTTGTGCCACATCCATAGCCACATCAGTACCCTTGCCTATAGCCATGCTCACATCAGCAAGAGCCAAAGCCTGAGTGTCGTTGATGCCGTCGCCAACCATCATCACTCTCTTACCTTCTTCCTGTAGTTTCTTCACCAAAGCCTGTTTGTCGTCAGGCTTCACCTTGCTCTGATAGTGCTGTATGCCTGCCTTCTGAGCCCAATAGCTTGCAGCCTCCTCTTTGTCGCCACTCATCATCCACACCTCTATACCGTCTTTCTGCAGAATGCTCATTGCCTCAGCAGTATTAGGCTTTAGTGTTTCGCGAGTTTCAAGATCTATGTCGTCAGCCTTTGTGAAGTCTACGTTCTGGTTTGGAATGGTGAGCGTTCCGGTCTTGTCAATAACCAAAGCATCAACCTTTCTCAATCTTTCCAATGCAGCAGCATCCTTTATCAGAATCTGTTTCTCGGCAGCCTTTCCCATGCCAACCATCAAGGCTGTAGGAGTAGCTAATCCCATAGCACACGGACAAGCTATCACCAGCACAGCTACTGCAGAAAGAATGGCTTGGGGTAGGGCGGCATTGCCACCGATAGCCCACCAAACAATGAAGGTTACCAATGCTATTGCTGCCACCACAGGCACAAACACCAATGCCGCCTTGTCTACTATGCGTTGCACAGGCGCCTTGCTTCCCTGAGCCTCTTGCACCATTCTTATTATCTGAGCCAAAGCCGTCTTTTCGCCTATCTGCATAGCTCGCATGCGTAGTTTGCCTTGACTTGGTATGGTGCCAGCCATCACCGAGTCGCCCTTGCGTTTAGCCACAGGTGTAGGCTCGCCCGTAATCATAGCCTCGTCGATATATGCAGCATCGGCAGTCATAAAGCTCTCAGCTTCTGTCACAATGCCATCTACAGGAATCTTTTCGCCAGCTCTAACCTCAATCACATCGCCTCGACCTATTGTTGCCAATGGCACCTCTTCTATCTTGTCGCCATCTATAAGTCGGGCAGTCTTTGGCTGCAATCCCATCAAGTGGCGTATGCTACTTGCTGTGCTGTCTTTAGCTTTCTCCTCCAAGCATCTTCCGGTAAGCACAAAGGTTGTGATCATCACCGAGGCATCGAAATAAGTATGCCATTCTATGCCTCTTGCTCCCCAAACATCATCACCCCAAAATGTGTTGAAAGAACTTAGCAAGAAGGCAATTATCGTGCTTAGTGCCACCAGCGAGTCCATGTTTGCTGTGGCATGTTTTAGCTGCTTCCATGCTGAGATATAGAAGCCTTTACCACACCATATCATGTTCACCAATGCAATAATCAGAGCCATTTGGTTGTTTATGTTGCGTGTAGCCAACTCCGATTCTGCACCCATCGAAATCCATCCCATGCTGAATGCCATCACCAAAAGGGTGAATATCCACGAGCCAATGGTTTTGCGTTTCAATAGTGTAAACTCTCTACGATTTATCTCCTCAGCACTACGGTCTTCTTCTATCACAAGGTCGTAGCCTGCATTGCTAATTTCGCGTTTCATATCTTCGAGCGTTATTTGCTCGGGATTAAAGTCTACCAATGCCGTGCGGCCTGCAAGCGAAACCGTGGCAGAGTTGATACCATCTAAAGAATTGAGTTTACGTTCTACGTTGGCTGCACAAACCGAGCATGCCATGCCTATAACTGGTATTGTCTTTTTCATTTATTTATTTCTGTTTATTGTGTTATATGTTGTTATCCAAAGGTGCAAAGGTACAAAAAACTGAGTTGTTTAGCTCTCATGTTAACGATATATTTAGTAATTTTGCACCCACATTATTATATATATACATATTTTATTATAGCATTATAACTTAAAAGGGTAACAAAATGAATAACAACAGCGTTAACGACATGACCGTAGGCTCGCCGCTAAGAGCTATCACAACCTTTGCTATTCCGCTTATCATGGGCTACATTCTGCAGCAGATGTATCTCATCATCGATGCTGCTATTGTGGGCAGATGGATAGGAGTAGAGGCATTGGCAGCGGTAGGAGCATCGTCGAGTATTATGTTTTTGATAATGGGCTTTTGCAACGGATCGTGTGCAGGCTTCGCCATTCCTGTGGCTCAAGCTTTTGGTGCTAAAGATTATGCCAAGATGCGAGCCTATGTTAGCAATAGCATCCGCATAGCTATAGTCTTAGCTGTGGTCATAATCTTCTTGTCGTGCATCTTCTGTGGTAAGATATTGCATCTGGTAAACACTCCTGCCGATGTCTTTGACGATGCCTACACCTTTCTTATATTACAGTTTGCAGCTATACCATTTACTATAGCCTACAATTTGCTGTCGGGTCAGATTAGAGCGTTGGGAAATTCTAAGCAACCTTTTTATTTCCTTATCGCTGCTTCGCTGGTCAACATATTGCTTGATGTGGTGTTGATTCTCATTATGGGGTTGGGTGTAGAAGGAGCCGGTATTGCCACATGGTTGTCGCAAGGCTTTTCGGTAGCTCTTTGCGTGTGGTACATCAAAAAGCATATGCAAATACTCATTCCGCAAGGCAACGAGCGAGAATACGATAACAAGAAGGTTAGCATATTGCTCAACAATGGTGTGCCTATGGGCTTACAATTCTCTATCACCGGTATTGGTATAGTGATGTTGCAGAGTGCCAATAACGCATTGGGAACTATATATGTAGCAGCCTTCACAGCATCGATGCGAATAAAATATCTCTTCACCTGTGTGTTTGAGAATGTCGGAGTAGCCATGGCAACATACTGTGGACAAAACCTTGGCGCAGGTAAGTTGGATCGAGTGGGGCAAGGAGTGAAAGCTTCTTTAAAGATTATGTTGGTATTTTTCGTCTTTACCTTTGCCATTATCTATCCTTTTGCCGACTATATGATGATGCTCTTTGTAGATAGTGGCGAAGCTGAAGTAGTGAATCTTGCTGCACAATATATGCGTATTGCCAACTATTTCTATCCTTGTCTCGGATTGCTCACCATACTTCGCTATAGCATCCAAGGCTTGGGTTACAGCAACTTCTCGATGCTGAGTGGTGTGATGGAGATGATAGCCCGTTGTGGAGTTAGCCTTTGGCTCGTACCAGCCTACGCATGGTATGGTGTTTGCTATGGTGACCCTGTGGCATGGATAATGGCAGATTTATTCCTTATTCCAGCCTTTGTGTGGTTGTATAAGCATTTAGGCAAAAAGCTGAAACAACACTAAGCAATTTTGCTAAAACAAAATAAAGTGCTAAATATGCATCATCAGATATAGATAGCTGAGCCTTATTCAGATAGGCTCTATTAGATAACAAAAACAAAACAAAATAAAATAAAAAAACAATGAAGTATCTTATTCTCTCCGACATACACGGCTCTTTGCCATCGTTGGAAAAGGCATTAAAGATATATGCCGATAATAAATGTGATATGCTATGCCTGCTTGGCGATATTATCAACTATGGTCCTCGCAACGGATTGCCTGAAGGTCTCGACCCAAAGGCTATAGTTGAACGACTCAACGCCATGGCTAAGGATATAGTGGCAGTACGAGGTAATTGCGACTCAGAGGTAGACCAGATGCTACTTCAATTCCCTGTGCTCCAAGATTCTATGCTTCTTGTTGACAATGGTACACGCATTTGGCTCACACATGGTCATATCTATAATCCCGACCATAAACCATCGTGCCATGCCGATGTGCTCTTCTACGGTCACACCCATCTTTGGCACCTCGATGTTGATGCCGAAGGTACAGTAGTATGCAATACTGGTTCGCCAACATTCCCCAAAGGAGGCAATCTGCCAACTCTCGCTATTTATGAGAATCGCCATATTCAGGTGCTCGACATGGATGGCAACATACTCAAAGAATTGAAGTTCTAATAGAACTCTTAGAATAAATACTCTAAGAAAAAAACTATGTAGGAGCTTTGCTGTTCGCTAATTGTTTGAAATATAGCAGATAGCGAACAGCTATAATATAGTTGTCGTTATTCTATCTTCGTAATTTGATGAATACAAGCGAAACTTATGTGATAAAAGATATATAGTTAGCTAAAGGGCAAAAAAAAAGGAACGCGCCCGTCCCCAATATGCCTGCAAGCAGTTTCTAACTGCAAGCCAGGCTTTCAACATCTCTATGCTATCCTATCAATCTTTCTCTGTTCTTTTTACCTTATTATCTAATACCTGCCTGAAACAATCCTTTATTTTTTACCTTAACCTAATACCTTTTCCTAAACAATCTTTCTTTATTACCTTAACCTAATACCTGTCGTCCTGAACAATCTTTCTTTTTTTACCTTCATAAGGAGGCTGTTGGAGCCTGCTGCCAGACGTTCCAGATTATCCGGTGTATCGCTGGCTACCAGCTTTCCGTGGGAAATGATCAGAACATAATCACACACTGCTCTTACCTCAGAAAGGATATGGGAGCTCAGGATAACCGTATGCTTCTGCTTCAGGCCTTTGATCAGGTCACGGATCTCGATGATCTGCTTCGGATCAAGTCCTACTGTCGGCTCATCCAGGATGATCACCTCCGGATATCCCAGGATTGCCTGTGCAAGGCCCACTCTCTGGCGATAACCTTTGGAAAGGTTTTTGATCAGACGGTCTTTCATGTCTGTGATCTTTACCATATCCATGACTTCTTTTATCTGTTTGTCTTTTTGGTTTCTTGGGATTTTTTTCAGATCAGCCGCAAATTTCATGTACTCAAGAACAGTCATATCAAAATAGAGCGGCGGCATTTCCGGCAGATAGCCGATACATTTCTTGGCTGCCTCCGGTTCCTCCAGAATATCATGACCATCGATCATCACTTTTCCTTCTGTGGAAGCAATGTATCCTGTGATCATGTTCATAGTTGTTGATTTTCCTGCACCGTTGGGGCCCAGGAATCCGTAAATTTTCCCCTTTTCGATCTGAAAGGAAAGATGGTCAACTGCAGTATGATCGCCATACTTTTTGACCAGATTACTTACTTCGATCACGTTACTCTCCTCCTTATAAGCATCTTTACAATAGAAAATGCCCCTGGATGAAACAGAGAATGGGGGAATCCAGGGACATCTCTATCAGGTTATAGTGTAAAAGTAATTTGTGATAAAAGTAGGATAAATTTGTGATAATTTTGTGAAACTCCCAGACAAAAAAATCTCCTGTCGGACAAATTTTAACTTTGTTCGACAGGAGAAAACTTATGCCAGTGGCTCTCTGAGCGGTGTTCCGGCTTTTCTCGGATATTTGCCCGGGGTGTTCTTTACCTTCTCGATAATGACCAGGGAGCGGCCGATCTCGGAGCCCGGAAGGTCAAAGTACTGAATATCCCGGATCTTTCCACCGAGGATCTTTACTGCTTTCTCTGCTGCTTCTGCTTCTTCCTTTACGGAACCGGATTTATAGGAGATAAAAAGCCCTCCGACCTTTACATACGGGAGACAGTATTCAGACAGGGTTGCAAGTCCGGATACTGCTCTGGATACGCAGAGATCATATTTTTCTCTGTAGGCTTTGTTTTTTGCATATTCTTCGGCTCTTCCGTGAATGGCGGAAATCCCCTCCAGTCCCAGGAGCGCAAAGGTTTCTTCCAGGAATCTTACTCTTTTATTGAGGGAGTCCAGAAGACAGGCTTCCACCTCCGGGAAGGCGATCTTCAGGGGAACACCCGGGAATCCGGCACCGGTTCCGATGTCCATAACGGTTTTTATCTTACTCATATCTACAGCCTTGACGCAGCAGAGGCTGTCCAGGAAATGTTTCACGAGAACCTCGTCAAATTCTGTGATACCGGTGAGGTTCATGACTTTGTTTTTTTCTACAAGATATTCGTAGAACCGGATAAACTGGTTTTTCTGCGTGTCACTGAGTGTGATTCCAAGCTCCTCGCAGCCTTTTTCCAGGATTTCTAAATTGTACATGCAGCTTCCTCTCTTATTTTCTGTGTTTTATTGTTATTCTTTGTATTGTTATTCTTTGTATTATCAGTTTTTATGTCCGGATCTGCTCTCCAGGTATACAAGAAGCACGGAAATATCTGCCGGAGATACGCCGGAGATACGGGACGCCTGGCCAATAGATACCGGTCTGTAGGCTTCCAGTTTCTGGCGTGCCTCAATACGGAGGCTTCCTACATCTTCGTAATCAATGTCTTCCGGAAGCTTTTTCTGCTCCAGTTTCTTAAACTGCTCTACCTGCTTCATCTGGCGGCGGATATAGCCGTCATATTTGATGTTGATCTCTACCTGCTCACATACATCTTCCGGAAGCTCCGGTCTTTCTTTATCGATGGGTGCAAGCACCTTATAGTTAAGCTCCGGCCGACGGATCAGCTCTGCGATGGTGGTTCCGGATTTCAGAAGGGTACTGTTCAGGGATTCCAGAAGGCTCTGTACCTCTGCAGATCCGCCTACGGTTGCATGTTCCACTCTCTCGATCTCTTCCTGGATCCGGCGCTCCTTTTCCTGTAATTTATGGTATGTCTCATCATCGATCAGGCCGACCTCCCAGCCTTTTTTGCGAAGACGGAGATCTGCGTTATCCTGACGGAGGAGCAGACGGTACTCGGCACGGCTTGTCATCATCCGGTATGGCTCATGGTTCTCCTTTGTTACCAGATCATCGATGAGAACGCCGATATATGCCTCTGAACGGTCCAAAATCAGCTGTTCCCGGCCTTTTACCTCCATAGCCGCATTAATTCCCGCTATGAGGCCCTGCGCGGCTGCTTCCTCATATCCTGATGAGCCGTTGAACTGTCCGCCGCTGAACAGACCGGAGATCTCCTTGAATTCCAGGGACGGATACAACTGACGCGGGTTGATGCAGTCATACTCAATTGCGTAAGCATTTTTTACAATCCTGGCGTTCTCCAGACCTGGTACGGAATGGTACATCTCGTACTGAACGTCCTCCGGCAGGGAGCTGGACATTCCGCCGATGTACATTTCATTTGTGTAAAGACCTTCCGGTTCGATAAATACCTGATGACGTTTTTTGTCTGCAAAACGAACTACTTTATCTTCGATGGACGGACAGTAACGTGGTCCGGTTCCTTCGATCATTCCGGAATAAAGGGGAGATCTGTCCAGATTTGCACGGATGATCTCGTGTGTTTTTTCGTTTGTATAGGTCAGCCAGCAGGATTTCTGCTCGATCTGTACGGATTCCGGGTCTGTGGAAAAAGAGAACGGTACGACTCTTTCGTCTCCGAACTGCTCTTCCATCTTAGAATAATCAATGGTGTTTCCGGCGATCCTGGCCGGGGTTCCTGTTTTGAAACGGAACATTTCGATTCCCAGCTTTTTCAGGGAATCCGTAAGGTAGTTAGCTGCCTGAAGGCCGTTCGGTCCCGTGTAGTTGCTGACGTCACCGTAAATGCAGCGAGCCTTGAGGTAGGTTCCTGTACAGAGGACTACGGCTTTTGCGTGATAGGTGGCTCCTGAGAAGGTTTTTACACCGGTGATGTGTCCGTCTTCTACCAGAAGCTCGGTCACTTCGCCCTGGCGGATAGTTAAGTTCTCTGTATTTTCCAGTGTTTTTCGCATTTCTGTGCTGTAGGCCTGTTTATCAGCCTGTGCACGAAGGGAATGGACTGCAGGGCCTTTGGACTGGTTGAGCATTTTGGACTGGATGAAGGTTTTGTCTATGTTTTTACCCATTTCTCCGCCGAGAGCATCCAGCTCGCGGACGAGGTGCCCTTTGGAGCTGCCGCCTACGTTGGGGTTGCAGGGCATAAGGGCGATGCTGTCTACGCTGACTGTGAACATGACTGTGTTGAGCCCTAAGCGGGCGCATGCCAGTGATGCCTCGCAGCCTGCGTGGCCGGCGCCTACTACTATGATGTCGAAAAACTGTTCCAGATTTTTCATGCTTTTTCTCCTTTATTTTTTTGTTCTTATTCTTTCTTTTTTCTTTATTTTCTTTATTTATTGTGTGATTGGTTTTGGGGTTTATTTTGGGTTTACTTTTGATTTCTTGGCAGAGGGCCTGGTTTTTTTGCTTTGGGAAGCTGTGGAAAACCGCAAAGGGGCCGTAAAGCCACGGCCCCTCTGCACACCCCTCGGGCTTTTTTTAGGAGTTCTTGGGTTGTGGGGATGTGATACGGTGTTGACTTTTGTCTGTATGCTTCGGTATTGGATGTGGAACGTTGTGCCGAGGTTGTTGCAGTGGAACTGTAATGAGGTTCTCGACGTGCAGTGCACGTCTGCGGAGTTCCGCAGTCCATGTGGCGTATACGGCCAGATCTCCGCAATCTATGTGGTTATACGGCCGGGTCTTCGCAGTCTATGCGGCATATATGGCCGGGTCTCCGCAGTCTATGCGGCATATACTGCCGGGCCTACGCAGTCTATATTATGCAACAATATATCCTACAGAAATATCCAAAGTTCCGTTGAGATATATTTCGGCTCAGTGTTGAATTGCCAGTACAGAAGCATACAGACACAAGTTAATATCTTTCAGCATTCCACAGTCGCCGCACTATATAAAAAAGGCCCAGGGGTGTGCAGAGGGGCGCGGCCTTGTGCCCCTTTGCGGTTTTCTCACATTCCAATGTGATCTACCCTCTGCGGGCTTCCGCAGTCCATGTGGCATACAGCTGGGAACCGTAATCTATGCGGTTATACAACCGGAGTTCCGCAATCTATGCGGCATATACGGCCGAAATTCCGCAATCCATGCGGCCATCCGGCCGGGGCCTCCGCAGCCCATGCGGTTATTATTTCCCCATACAAAATTTAGAAAATATCTCATTAACAAGGTCTTCCCCAAGTGATTCTCCCAGAATCCGTCCCAGACTTTCGTATGCATCTGTCAGGTCTATAGAATAGAAATCCTCCGGCATTCCGCTTTCTATGCTGTTTTCTACCAGAGAAAGGCTTTCCTGTGCTTTTAAAAGCTCCTGTCTGTGGCGTTCATTGGTGATGTAGACTTCATCATTGAAGTTGATCTCCCCACTGAAGAACATTTCCCGGATTTTTTCTTCCAGGTCTGTGATCCCGGTTTCTTCTTTTGCGGAGATTGGGATCACCGGCTGGTTTATTCTGCTCTTTAAATCCTCTATATCTATGGCAGATTCCAAATCTGTCTTGCTGTAGAGGACAATTGTCTTTTTCTCTTGCAAAATTTTTATGATTTCTTCATCGTTTTCATCCAACGGCACGGAGGAATCTACAACGTAGAGGATCAGATCTGCGTCTGCTGCCATTTCTTTGGCTTTGGATACGCCGATTTTCTCTACGATGTCTTCTGTCTGGCGGATTCCGGCTGTATCAGCGATCTTTAATGTGATCCCGTGCAGGTTGATATACTCTTCCAGTACGTCTCTGGTGGTTCCTGCGATGTCGGTCACGATGGCTCTGTCTTCTCCCAGAAGCAGGTTCAGCAGAGAAGATTTTCCTGCGTTTGGCTTGCCCAGGATCACGGTCCGGATTCCTTCCTGTATGATCTTTCCGTCTCCGGCTGTTTTTAACAGGTTCTGTATTTTTTCTTTTTCTTCTGCTACGATCTGCTCTAATTCTTCCGAATATCCTGTCAGATCATAGTGCTCCGGGTCGTCTAATGCTGATTCAATGTACGCTATATGGTACAGTAATTTTTCCCTGATCTGCTGTACGGTTTTTCGTACTGAGCCTTTTAATTGGCCTACAGAATTCTTTAATGAGTACTCATTTTTGGACTGTATTACATCCATAACGGCCTCTGCCTGGGAAAGATCAATCCTTCCATTGAGGAATGCACGCTTGGTAAATTCTCCCGGCTCGGCAATAATAGCTCCGTTTTTCAGCACAGTTTCCAGTACCTTTTTCATGGCTAAAACGCCGCCGTGGCAGTCGATTTCTACGGTATCTTCCGCTGTAAAACTCCTCGGTGCACGCATCAGAACTACAAGCACCTCATCCAGCACTTCGTCTCCGTCACAGATATAACCATAGTGAACCGTATGGGATGGCTGTTCTGATAATTTCTTTTTGCCTTTCGGACTTTGGTATACACGGTCCGCTATCTCAAATGCCTGATCTCCGCTGATACGGACAATCCCGATTCCGGAACTGCTGACTGCTGTGGAGATCGCTGCAATCGTTTCACCTTTCATTGATTCCTCCTGATATTCAAAAAGTCTGATTTTCGGCAGCATATCTGCCGCACTGAAAATCAGACTCATATCACTTACAACTATTTTACTTTACTGTTTTTTTAATGTAACAACTACTTTACGATACGGCTCTTCGCCCTCGCTGTGTGTGGACACCAGCGGATCATTCTGAAGTGCAGAATGGATCACTCTTCTCTCGTATGGATTCATCGGCTCCAGGAATACCGGTTTCTTTGTTCTCTTTACTTTGAACGCAATATTCTTTGCCAGATTTTCCAGCGTCTCTTTTCTGCGTGCACGGTAGTTTTCGGTATCTACCTTCACACGTACATATCCCGCATTGCCTTTGTTGACAACGAGGCTTGTAAGATACTGGATAGAATCAAGAGTCTGTCCTCTCTTACCGATCAGAACACCCATGTCTTTACCGGAAAGCTCGATGTTCAGATTGTCATCTTTATCAAATGATGTTTTGATGCAAACTTCTGAATCCATTGCTGCAAAC
>OQWI01000692.1_pt1 | contig 15341 bp, 8 predicted proteins | sample 1691551 | NCBI WGS metagenome assembly OQWI01 (sample SAMN03418259, study PRJEB22391) | human gut metagenome | biome: human-gut; feature: organic feature; material: feces | host: Homo sapiens | place: Tanzania | collected 2013-01
GGCGGTAATGGTAACGATATATCTGCCAACGGCAATCTAAAGACAAGTGCCGGCTCGCTAAAGATTGACGGAGGAAAAGAAGACCGACATTTGTCGCTATCTGTAAGCACCAACGATTGCAACCTTGCTAAAATTCTCGACAACGACAAGCTCGGCATATTGGCAACAGAAATTAAAGTTACTGCCTTGTTGCAAAACGAAGCTAAAAAAGCTCTTAATGGCAAGGTTGGTAAAGGCATTCTTGGCAAGATACAGCAGCTGACGGCTAACGGCAATATAGACAAGTTGCAATACAACGGCTACGTATATTCCAACATCAATATCGACGGAAAACTTGATGGCAACAACATAAGCGGACAGCTTGCTATCAACGATGATAACATAAAGCTAAATGCCGACGGCGCCTTCGCTACCGATCATCCAAAGGCAGACCTGCAGTTGCAGTTGGGCAACATCTGTCCGAAGGCGTTGGGACTGACAGACAAATGGGGCGACGCATGCTTTGCAGCTAATGTGGATGCCGACTTTGTAGGTACCAACGTTGATAATGCTAATGGTAATATTACTATTAGCAACTTCAGCATGGCTACTGCCGAGGATACTTACAATATAAGAAACGTATCGCTATCATCACGCTACAACGATGAGCGACATACTATAACGCTAAATTCCGACTTTGCCAACGTTGGCATAACAGGACAATTCCATATTGCCGACCTCATACAATATGTTGAGAATCTGGTGGCTGAGAAGTTGCCAAGCATACAGCAGCTCACACCTATCAGAACCCGCAAGGCACCTGACTGCCGAATGCTGTTCTATGCCGACATCATGAATACCGAACCTCTGCAACGGCTATTGAATGTGCCTGTAGCATTACAGAAGCCTGCGCGTATAGACGGATATATGAATAGTCTGCAGTCGGAACTAAGCATACAGGCGTCTGTGCCACAACTGAGCATTAGTGACCAAGACTATGCCGACATATCGCTTTCTGTATCAACGCCGGCAGATGCTCTTAACGCTATTCTTAAAGCAAAGAAAGTGTTGAGCAACGGCAACAAGGCTGAATACGCCCTCAACGCTATGGCTGCAAACAATAAGCTTTCGGCAGCTCTCAACTTCGACAATCATAGCAAGTTGCACATAAAGGGCAACATGAATGCCAACGCTCAATTCTCACGCAACGAAGAAGGCAAGGTGAAGGCAGTGGTAAATATCATGCCGTCGCAGATGATGATAGACGACACCAACTGGAATATCATGAGCTCTACCCTCACCTATTCGCCAAAACATATTGAGATAGAGAACTTCGCTATAGAGCATGACGACCAGCATATTCATATCAACGGTCTGGCTACGGAAGATAATTCTGATTCGCTAACGGTAGACTTGAAGGATGTTGATGTGGCGTATATCCTTAACCTCGTCAACTTCCATGCTGTAGAGTTCGACGGCTTAGCTTCGGGCAAGGCTTTTGTCTCAGGCATCTTTGGCACACCTCATGCCAAGGCTAACCTTACGGTAGATAAGTTCACATTCGAAGAAGGAAGAATGGGAACTCTATATGCCGACGTGGCTTGGAACAACGAGCAGGAGCAGATAGACATCAACGCCAAAGCTAAAGACGAAGGTGGCAGACATACAGACATTAATGGTTATGTATCGCCAAAGCGCAACTATATAGACCTCGGCATTTCAGCCCACAACACAAGGGCAGAATTTATGCTTAGCTTCTGTAGCAGCTTTATGGATAAATGCGACGTTAATGCTAATGGCGACGTGAGACTATGGGGATCGTTAAGTGCGCTAAACCTCACGGGCGACCTCGATATAGCTGGCAAGATTGGTATCTCAAGTTTGAACACGGAGTATTCATTCAATAATGCTCATGTGCGACTATTGGAGAACGAAATCCTGTTGCCTGGCGACACCATTATCGACCATAGAGGCAACACAGGCGTGGTGACAGGAAGCTTGCATCATGATCATCTCTCTCGCCTTACCTACGATATCGGAGTGAAAGCCAACAACCTCTTAGCATACAACTTCGACGGCTCAGACGGTAGCACATTCTATGGCACAGCCTATGCCACGGGTCAATGCAACATACGCGGACGTAGTGGCGAAGTGGTGATGGATATCGACGTGGTGCCTAATGCGGGTTCTATCGTAACATATAATGTTTCGAGTCCTGACGCCATAAAGTCGCAAGAGTTTATAAACTGGGCGGATAGAGATTCTATGCAACTACAAGGCACGAAGATAAATCTGCCACAAGGATTGAAGACCTTGGCTGATATGCCTTCCGACATACGTCTCAACTTCTTGGTGCATACGCAACCTACGGCAACAATACGCTTGATAATGGACAACACAAGTGGCGACTTTATCGACTTGCGCGGTTCGGGCGTTATTCGTGCCACATATTATAATAAGGGCTCTTTCGACCTCTATGGCAACTACTTGGTGGAGAGTGGCGTATATAAACTCACCATTCAGAATGCTTTGCACAAGGATTTTGAATTCATGCCTGGCGGTACAATAGCTTTTGGTGGCAATCCGTATGATGCAATATTGAACCTCAAGGCGATGTATCCTGTAAACTCCGTAAGCCTCTCCGACTTGCAGTTGGGTCGCTCGTTTACGAGCAACAACATCCGAGTGAACTGTCTCATGAACATTACAGGAACGCCTAATCAGCCAAAGGTAGACTTCGGACTCGACATGCCTACGGTTAGTAGCGACGCCAAGCAGATGATATACAACCTCATAAATAGCGAGGAGGAGATGAACCAGCAGGTTATCTACTTGCTTGCTGTAGGAAGATTCTATTCGCAGGGCAACAACAACGCAAATGCCGAAGGTGAGGCACAAAGCCAAACTACGTTGGCCATGCAGAGTATCTTGAGCGGACAGATAAGTCAGCAGATAAACTCGCTATTGGGAACGGTTATCAATAACAACAACTGGAACTTTGGAGCCAACATCTCTACAGGCGACGAAGGATGGAACAATGCTGAATACGAGGGACTGCTGAGCGGTAGACTGCTCAACAATCGTCTGCTCTTTAACGGTCAGTTTGGCTATCGCGACAACGCTAATGCCACACAAAGTTTCATAGGCGACTTCGACCTTCGCTATCTTCTCTTCCCTAACGGCAACCTTGCCGTGCGTGTGTACAACCAGTCTAACGACCGCTACTTCACTCGCAATAGTCTAAACACCCAAGGTCTGGGCTTTATCCTAAAGAAAGACTTCAACGGAAGAAGGAAGAGTAAGAAAGGTAAAAAGGTAAAAAGGTAAAAGAGTAAAAAAGTAAAAAAGTAAAAAAGTAAAAAAGTAAAAAAGGTAAATGAGATATATTATTTTTAAAAACAACCAAAATTTGTAACATGAAGAAAAACATTTTCATTATCGCTATGGCTGCAGTAATGGCAAGTGCTTGCAGCTCATCAAAGCAAGTAGCATCGTCAGCCGACCTTAATGGCGAATGGACAATTGAGAAAGTTAATGGCACAGCTATCAACAAGAGTGCTGGCGACGAGATTCCTTTCCTCGGTTTTGATGTAGACAAAAAGAATGTATATGGTTGCACAGGTTGCAACAATCTTACAGGAACCATGGAAATAAAGGACAACAAGCTCGATCTCTCAAAGATGGGATGCACCCAGATGTTGTGCGCAGACATGACAAACGAGCAGATTGTTCTTGGCGCGTTGGAGAAAGTAAACTCTTTCAGCATCGACGAGAATGGCAACCTCATCCTTAGCAACAAGCAGGGTAAGGCTGTTATCGAACTTGCTAAGAAGAAATAATCCTACTTGTTAAGAAGAAATATTCCTACTTGTTAAGAAGAAATATTCCTTCAACCCCAATAAACAAATCGCCCTGCAAGGGAAAAGTGTTATCAAGACTGATAAGCACTTTAGCCTTTGCAGGGCGTTTTAGTTTTGCCTTCCTGGCTAGGTACTATTTAATCTTTTCCCACATATTCAAATATTAGCAACTCGATTACTCATGATTTGCAATTCGAATACTCGTAATTTGCAATTCGAATACTCGAAATTAGCAAATCGACTAATCGTAATTAGCAACTCGACTAACCGTAATCAGCATTTCGATTACTCCAAGATTCTGAACTTGGCAAACTTTAGGAGTAGCTGCTTTGTACCCACGTTTTCAAATTCTACGGTTGCCTTAGTATTCTCGCCCGAACCTTCTACATTAAGCACCCTGCCAATACCGAAGCGCAAATGCTCGATGACGTTGCCTGTATGAAGCGAACCAGCAGAAGCTGACGACTGAGAGCTTGAGGAAGTCGATGAAGTAGACATACCAGCCGACGATAGCGAAGAGCCAGAAGATGAAGACGACGGCATCTGACGTCCGCCTTTTGTCATGGCTTCCGACACACGCTTAAAGTTGCCACCACTTGCAGCAAGCAATTGCTTAAACTTATCTGAGAATGGGTCTACAGCCTCTTCACTTCTATTGCCACGAGTAATCTTCGGCTTAGGGTCGGCAACAAAGCGGTCGGCAACAGGACGATTGTTTTGCATGCCGCGACCAAAATGAGGAGTATCGCTATCCCACCCATGAGCTCCACGATAAGGAGTATTCGACTCGTAGTTGTCGCCACCCCAACGAGAGCTACGTGATGACTCGCCCATAGACTGATTCTGCATGGATACATACTTAGAACTAATCTCGCGCAGGAACATGCTTGGGTTCATAAACTCAACACGACCATAGCGGAAGCGTGACTTCACGTGTGTGATATAGCAATGCTTCTCGGCACGAGTCATGGCTACGTACATCAGTCGTCGCTCCTCTTCAAGACCGCGTGGAGAGTCCATACTCATTTGGCTCGGGAAGATGGAATCTTCTACGCCAACGATAAAGACGGTATTAAACTCCAATCCCTTGGCGGCATGAACCGTCATGAGCGACACACGATTTTGAGTATCGCCATCTTCGTCGCTCTCAAGGTCGGTAAGCAACGAAACCTCTTGCAGATAGTTAGAGAGATAAATATCATTCTCCCTACCCTCTTCGCGTTGAGCCTCTACGAAGTCGTGGATAGAAGAAATGAAGGCGTCGATATTCTCACGACGAGTTTCGCCCTCTACCGTCACGTCGGCAGCAAGGTCGGCCATGATGCCGCTATTCTTGAGGATATCCTTGCCAAGAGTGTAGGCGTCGGTAACGTTGACCTCAGCCACAAAACTATCTATAAGCTGCTTAAAGCGGTCGAGCTTGGTGAGTGTACACTTGTTGACATCAAGCTTATAGAGCGCAGGATTTTCTAACAAGCGCCAGAAGCTAACGCCATGTTCTACGGCAGCCGAAGCAAGTTTCTGAATTGTTGTGTTGCCTATGCCACGAGCAGGATAGTTGACCACACGACGGAAAGCCTCTTCGTCATTAGGATTGGCTACAAGTCGGAAATATGCCATCACATCCTTTATCTCCTTACGTTGATAGAAACTCTGACCGCCAAAGATGGTATACGGAATATTCTGCTTGCGCAGTTCTTCCTCAAAACTTCTACAAAGGGCGTTGGCACGATAAAGGATAGCGAAGTCGGAATACTGGCTATTCTCACGATTCACAAATCGCTTGATGGTATTGCAAACCACGATAGCCTCTTCCTTATCAGAATAGGTCTCGATTACGGAAATCTTGTCGCCCTCCTCATTCTCGCTATATACTTGTTTCGGTATCTGCCTACGGTTTTTCTGCATTATGCTGTTGGCAGCTTCAACGATAGTTTGAGTGGAACGATAGTTGCGCTCAAGCTTGAAGAGCAAAGCATTAGGATATTGATGTTGGAAGTCGAGGATGTTGTCGATATTGGCACCACGAAAGGCATAGATACTTTGGTAGTCGTCGCCAACTACGCAGATACGTTGGTTTTCGCGAGTAAGGAGAGTAAGTATGCGTTGCTGAGCATAGTTGGTGTCTTGATACTCATCCACGAGCACATAGGCAAACCTCTCGGCATATTTTCTCCTTACCGCCTCGTTTTCCGACAACAGACGGAAAGTGAGTACCAGCAAGTCGTCGAAGTCCATAGCATTAGCCTGCAAGAGTCGTTGCTGATAGATGCGATATATTTCTGCTGTTTGAGGTATCTGCGCACGAGCATCACGCTCGGCAATATAGTTGTCGAAAGCCTCAGGAGCCACAAGTTTGTTTTTGGCCAACGAAATATGCTTATGCACGGTAGCTGGCTTGTATAGCTTGTCGTCGAGTTTTAGTTCCTTGGCGATATTCTTGAGAAGCGAACGCGAATCGGCTTCATCATAAATAGTAAACTGCGAAGAATATCCTATATGCTCAGCCTCGGCACGAAGTATACGTGCAAATACCGAGTGGAAGGTGCCCATATTTAGTCGCAAGGCAGCCTGCTCGCCCACAATAGTGGCGATACGCTCTTTCATCTCCTTGGCTGCCTTGTTGGTAAAGGTAAGGGCAAGGATGCTCCATGGCTGCAAGCCACGAGCTATGAGGTAGGCTATCTTATATGTAAGCACACGAGTCTTGCCCGAGCCTGCGCCGGCAATAACAAGTTGCGGACCGTCGAGATATTCCACGGCCTTGCGTTGCGACTCGTTGAGCTGCGAGAGAATGTCTTGTATGTTGTAGTCCATATTGATGGTTTAATTCTTCTTATGATACACGCCACCAACGGCAGTACTTGGATTATAGTCGTGACCCTCCTTAGGAAACGACGGAATGTATCTCATATTTGCCTTAATGGCTCTTTGGCGTTTGCGCATATAGGCACTTGGATCTTTCGAGCTATAGATATGCGGATTAGGCAAAGTGGCTGCTATCAGGGCACATTCGCCTCGACTCAATTCCGAAGCCTGCTTGCCGAAATTGTTTTCTGCCACGGCATCCAAGCCATATATCCTATCGCCCATTTCTATAGAGTTGAGATAAACCTCCATGATGCGTTGTTTGCTCCACATCATCTCGATAAGGGCCGTGAAATAAACCTCAAATCCCTTTCTTACCCACGAACGACCAGGCCAAAGGAACACGTTTTTGGCTGTTTGCTGCGAGATGGTGCTGGCGCCATATTTCTTTCCTCCCTTAGTATTGCGCTTAGCAGCCTTGCCTATGGCATCGAAGTCGAAGCCGTGGTGTAGCAAAAACCTTGAGTCTTCGCTCGCCATCACGGCCACGGGCATATGTGGCGACATTTCGTCTAATGGCACCCAATGATGATGCATGGTGAAGCTACCCGTTTGCATACAACGGATAAACATTAAAGGGGTGAAATAAACAGGAATAAAGCGATAGGCTACGACAGCAAGAATAGTAGAGGCAAAGAATAATGCCACTATCCATTTCAGTATATTCTTCAGCTTTTTCACGAGTGTTGTTTTGGAGTTGAGTTCTTTATTAAGAAAAATGTTTTTCAAGAAAACAGATTCTTTTATTAAGAAAAAACATGCAGGAACAGGCATACTTCTAATTAATACGCCTGCACCTGCATGGTAGTATGTAAAACCCAGTATTACTGGAGTGTGCCGTTGTTAGCAGCCTCGATCATAGCCTTGCTAGCATAGAGATAAAGCTCTACACGACGGTTAGCCTGACGACCAGCAGCTGTTGAGTTGTCAGCAACAGGCTCTTTGCTACCCTTACCAACAACATTAGCGAACTGTGAACGAGAAACGCCGCAGCTTACCAAGTAGTCAACAACGCTCTGTGCACGTTGGTTGCTCAAAGGATTGTTGATACCATCGTTACCTGTAGAGTCGGTATGACCATAAACGTCTACCTGGCAACCAGTATTGTTCTTCAACATAGTAGCAAACTTAGCCAAATCGTTCTTTGAAGCAGAACTCAAAACAGCCTTGCTTGAAGCGAAGAGAAGACCTGAATCGAATGTAGCCTTAACAGCCTTCAAACCGTTAGCGTCTGTAACTTCCTCTACCTTTGCGCTCTCAATCTTAGCAGCTTCAGCAGCTACCTTATCCATGTGCTTACCGATGATAGCACCAGTACCAGCACCAACAGCACCACCAATAGCAGCACCTACAGCTGTGTTACCTGCAATTTTACCAATAATAGCGCCAAGAGCAGCACCTGCTCCTGTACCAATCAAAGCTCCTGTACCAGTCTTGGTAGAGCAACTGCAAACAGCCAAAACGCAAAGGCCTGCAGTCATCATTTTTAAATTCTTCATGTTTGTTGTTATTAAAATTGATTAAAAGTTTGTTTCTTTTACCTTTGGATATGCAAAGTTAATTCTTTTTTCGTCATTGTTTGCCTTATCCCAACATTTTTTTGTAATTTTGCGGCAAAATTAATCAATAATTCCTTAAAGGATATGGGAAAATCCCTATTGTCTTGTAGGAAATACTATAAAGAACATATAGATTTCACTATCGAGGGGTTATAGAAATGATGAATGAAAAACAATAAAACCAAAATATAAAAATGGCAAAAGAACTAAAAGAATTGACCAAAAGAGCTGATAACTACAGCCAATGGTACAACGACTTGGTAGTAAAGGCCGACCTCGCTGAGCAGTCGGCAGTACGCGGATGTATGGTGATTAAGCCTTATGGCTATGCCATCTGGGAAAAGATGCAGCAGCAGCTTGACAAGATGTTCAAGGAGACTGGCGTGCAGAATGCTTACTTCCCTTTGCTCATCCCTAAGTCATTCCTTAGCCGCGAGGCAGAACACGTAAAGGGCTTTGCTAAAGAGTGTGCCGTTGTTACCCACTATCGTTTGAAGTCGAGCGAAGATGGTAATAGCGTAGAAGTAGACCCTTCAGCACGTCTTGAGGAAGAGCTCATCATTCGTCCTACATCCGAGACTATCATCTGGAATACATACAAGAATTGGATTCACTCATGGCGCGATCTGCCTTTGATGTGCAACCAATGGTGTAACGTAATGCGTTGGGAAATGCGTACTCGTCCTTTCCTCCGCACATCTGAATTCTTGTGGCAGGAAGGTCATACCGCACACGCTACACGCGAGGAGGCTGAGAAGGAAGCACAGAAGATGCTTCAGGTTTATGCCGACTTTGCCGAGAAGTGGATGGCTGTGCCTGTATTGACAGGTGTGAAGAGCGAGACTGAGCGTTTTGCTGGTGCTCTCGACACATATACTATTGAGGCTATGATGCAGGATGGCAAGGCTCTTCAGAGTGGTACTAGCCACTTCTTGGGTCAAAACTTCGCTAAGAGCTTCAACGTTACATATCTTAATAAGGAGAACAAGCCTGAGTATGTATGGGCTACATCATGGGGTGTTTCTACACGTCTTATCGGCGCCCTCATCATGACTCACTCAGACGATAACGGTCTTGTGCTTCCTCCACACCTCGCTCCTATCCAGGTAGTCGTTATTCCTATCGGCAAGCCTGAGCAGGTTAGCGCTATTTCTGAGAAGCTCAACCCTATCATTAGCGAATTGCGTAGCCTTGGCATTAGCGTTAAGTTCGATGATGCTGACAACAAGCGTCCAGGCTTCAAGTTTGCAGACTATGAGCTCAAGGGTGTGCCTGTACGTTTGGTTATGGGCGGTCGCGACCTCGAAGAGGGAACAATCGAGGTTATGCGTCGTGATACTCTCGAAAAGGAGACTCGTCCTGTTGAGGGAATCGTAGAATATGTAAAGCAGTTGCTTGAAGACATCCAGCAGAACATCTTCGAGAAGGCTCGCAAATATCGTGACGACCACGTTTACGTATGCGAGAACTACGAGGAGTTCAAGGAGAAGGTTAAGGATGGCGGTTTCTTCCTTTGCCATTGGGATGGTACAGAAGAGACTGAGGCTAAGATCAAGGAAGAGACTCAGGCTACTATCCGTTGCGTACCTTACGCATACGAGCAGACTCCAGGTGTCGACATGGTTAGCGGTAAGCCTGCAAAGTATCGTGTCATCATCGCAAGAAGCTACTAAGCAAGATACACATAAACAAAACATAAAGCAGGCTAATAAAAACATAAAGCTGGCTAATAAAAACATAAAGCTGGCTAATAAAAACATAAAGCTGGATGTAAGCGGGATATATTCCCAAAGCTTACATCCAGCTTTTTTTATGATAGCTAGAATTAGCTAGATAATCTAGATTTATCTAGAATATCTAGAATATCTAGAATATCTAGATTATCTAGAACATCTAGAACATCTAGAAGATCTAGAATTACAAGGCCTATAAAGCAAAAAAATCCTGCAAGTAATCATACTTGCAGGATTATTATTTTTATTTCGCTTAGCGAAAGATTATCGATTATTGATACCTATTAGAAGAAGAGGTAGCGGTTGTCAACTACGCCAGCCTTGATGATGAGCTCAGACATGAAGTTGCTTGCGCTCTGCATAGCACGCTGACGGAGACGAGCCTCCTGCTCAGCATCGTTGAACTTAGCAGCATTCTGCTTCTTGTTCTGAACCTGGAAGAGGTAAACGCCTGCGTTACCCTTTACAGGAGCTGAGACAAACTTACCCTTTGCTGTAGCTGCAACAGCACCACTAAGAGCAGGCTCGCTTGAACCTGTAGCCTGTACGAATACAGGAGCTGCGAATGTTACCTGGTTTACAGCCAAGAGCTTGCCACCCTTAGCCTTAGCGGCTGCGATGCTGTTTACGCCCTTGAGCTTAGCCTCAATCTGCTCAGCCTTCTTGTCGCGGATAACCTCAGCCTTAACGATGTCCTTAACCTGAGCATCTGAGAGGTCGCGATAGCCGATAGGATGAATCTTGGTGCAAGCTACGAGCAAGAGGTGGTCGTTGTTGCCACACTCATACATAGGAGAAACCTGACCTTCCTTAGCCTCGAAAATCCACTTAAGAGCGTCGCGAGTAGCAGGGATGTTAGCTACGCCATGCTGAGAAGTTGTAATATCGTTGATTTCGTTGAACTTGTAGCCAGACTTAGCAGCATTCTTCTCGATAGCGTCGATAGTAGCGTTTGCGCTTACGAAAGAGCTGAACTTATTGTATGCTGTACGGTAAGTATCCTTAGAGAAGTCAACGTTGCGCTTGATAACAGCAGCCTGATACTTAGTAACCATAGCCTTGCGGTCGAGAACCTGAAGAACGAGGTTGCCCTGAGAGAGCTTGATGTTCTTGATTTCGTTAACGCTCATATTGTTGAGGCTCTCGATATAGTTCTTAGTATCGTTGTCCATAGAAGGAGCATGCTGATACTGACGTGTTGTCATCCAAGACTTCTCGCCATTCTGACCATACTTCTTAGCCAAAGCCTCGAAGTCAGCACCTGCTGCAAGAGCGGTATAGATAGAGTCGGCACGCTTTGCAGCCTCTTCTGTAGTCTGACCGCCAACCTGGATTACGCGATACTGAACAGAGTCTGGCAACTGCTGCTTAGCAACGAGCTTGATAATGTTAAGAGTATTGTCCATAGTGTTCTCAACAGGAGCAGAAACCTGACCAACAGCCATAGAGTCGAGACGAGCTGCGATGTCTGAAGGATAAGCCTCCTTAAGAACAGGAATACCGAGGTAGTTGACAGAAGAAGTGCTCTTGCGAACTACGTCGCCAGGGTTCTGAGCCTCTGCAAGTTCTGTAGCATAGCCCTTGAACTCCTTCTGAATAGCTGCACGGTCAGCAGCAGAAGCCTTAACCTGGATATCGATATACTTGATATCGCGGCTCTCTACATACTGCTCGAAGCGTGGCTTCATTTCCTCATACTTAGCCTTGAGGTCACTCTCAGAAACCTGTACCTTGTCGTCCTGGATTTCGCTATATGGGAAAGCTGCGAGCTCAATCTGAGCCTCCTCGTTAGCGTCGTTGAATGCCATCTTAGCCTCTACAGGGTTAGAGAGCAAGCAATGAGCGAGAAGCGACTGATACTTCTGGATGAGAGTCTGCTGGCGGAGAGTCTTCTCGATATAAGTCCAATACTTATAGATAGACTCCATCTGCTGAGCAGCCTGAGGGTTTGTACCCTTCTGAGTCTTGTACTGAGCCAAGAACTGCTGCAAAGTATTAACGTCGAAACGTCCTGTCTGACGGTTTACGAAAGGTGTAGAAAGAAGCATCTGGTTAGTACCCTGGCGAAGGATGTCCTGCATCTCCTCGTCTGTTACGGTAAGACCAAGCTTTTCGCACTCGTTAGCGATAACCTTGTACTGAACCATAGTCTGCCAAACACCATCACGAAGCTGCGAGAGCTGAGCTTCATTAAGGTTGTCCTGACCCTGAAGCTTCATAGCCTCAGAAACTTCATCTACGAGCTTAGAGAAATCCATCATATTGATTTTCTCGCCCAACACTTCGCCTACTTGCTGTCTTTGTTCGTTCTGAGTAGATTCACAAGAACGGAAGAACTCTTCGGCAATGAATGCAAAAAGGCCAAGTCCGATAATGCATATCAGAATCATGCCTTTGCTTCTAATTTTTCCTAATGCTGCCATTACTTTTAATTGTTTTATTTTATTTGTTTTATTCTTTTATTCACAAAATGCCTACAAAAATACTAATTATTTATTAAATAAGTGAATATTTTGTTTGAAAAATTATTGTGTTAGTGGTTTTTGTTACAATATTTTGCTATTAGCTTAGTATTTTCAGCTTCACGAGCTCTATTTTGGTCATAGTATTCTTCAATATCTTGAACTCATACTTGCCTATTGTCACCACCTCATTTAGCTTAGGGAAGCTTTGATAATAGTGGAGAATCATACCTCCGAGCGTCATGTAGTCGTCGCTCTCAGGTAGGTCAAGATCGAAGAGTTCGTTGACCTTGTCAATCTCCAAACGTGCGGAGAGAATATACTCGTGGTCTTCTGTCTGTACAGCTGTATACTTGGTGCTATCGTGTTCGTCTTCGATGTCGCCAAAGATTTCTTCCACGATATCTTCGAGGGATACCAATCCGCTTGTTCCGCCAAATTCGTCGACCACAATAGCCAACGATTTCTTCTGCTGCATGAACAGTTTCATGAGCTTCTGAGCTGCCATAGTTTCAGGCACGAAAGGTATTTTTATAATCTTCTGTTTCCAGTCATCTGGGCAACGGAACATCTCGGAGCTATGAATATAGCCTACCACATGGTCGATGTCGCCTTGGTATACGATAATCTTCGAGTTGCCGCTCTCTATAAACATCTGCTCCAGCTGCTGCAGGGTGCAAGAATCCATATCTACGGCATTTATCTCGGTACGCGGAATCATGCAGTCGCGCACCTTGGTATCTGAGAAATCGAGAGCGTTTTGGAATATCTTCACCTCGTCGTCGATATCTTCTTCGTTCTTAGCGTTATCGATGCTCGACTGCACGAGGTAGTCGAGGTCTACCTTTGTGAATCCCTCGTCGTCGGTTTGCTTCTGCATTTTTATGCCAAACATTCTAAGAATCAACTTCGATAAGAAAGTAGAGAATTTGCTTATTGGCCAAAGCACAACATAAAATATGTACGCCATAGGCGCAAAGAACGATAACAAACGGTTTGGGCTGCTCTTAAACAAAGTCTTTGGCAGAAATTCGCCCGTAAACAACACGATAAGTGTTGAGAGAATGGTGTCGGCAGGAACCGTGAAGGCAGGGTCGGCACCACTAAAGATAGTATTGTCGAAAAAGCGAGCTATCAAGATACCGTAGATTACGAGCACGATATTGTTGCCCACGAGCATCGTAGAAACAAAGCCATTAGGATGACGATAGAAGAATGAAATCAAGCGTTGCGACAAGGCGTTGCGCTCTTTATCCATCTCCGCAAGCATTCTGTTGCTTGCCACAAAGGCAATCTCCATTCCCGAAAAGAAAGCGGAGAAAGCCATGGTTGCGAGTATTCCTATGACTAAAGGTAAATCTATAGTGGTTTCCATGATTAATGCATTAATGGTATTGTTGTGTTCTTGCGTTGCGGCAAGGCTTGAGGTCGTTGAGCCTTAAGTATGGAGTCTTGATTTTGTTTCACGCTATCAGGCTCCGACGAAGCTCCGCCATCAAAGTCGCTCTTTTCGAACGAGCCCTTAGAATTGCTCACATAATATTTGGTCATATTCTCGTTGCTACGGAAATATGATCCTTGGAGTTCGCGCTCAGGAGTTACCAGATGCGAGAACACGTTTGAATAAAGCTCATGGCTACGTTCGTCCCAAAACAGCTGTTCGCTCGTGAAGCGAATGCCCGACTTGGTGAGGATGCGCACACGCGAGCGCAACTCCCACAATCGCAACTGGTCGTAATAGTAAGCCGTGTCGCATTGGATATACGACTCCACATGGAATTTCTCGTCAAACTGCTCCAGGAACAATCCTTTATCGAAAGTCCAACGCGAAGGGTTCTTCACAATATTCACATCCCAACGCTCAGCCACGATACGATATTTTATCACGCCCGAGTCTGAGATAAGAGTGTTTACGCCATAGCTCGTCATCATCGACACGGAGTCACGATCACGAATGGCAGAAGCAATATGCTCCTTACGCTCGTCGCATGATGCAACAAACGTAAGGAGCATTATCATTATTATCGAAATAGATGTTATCGGTTTCAACATGGTTATATTATTCAACTTTCCACTTAGCAAACCAACGTTCATTGAATGTCAGACCTATGTTGATACGGAAAGTATTCTCGGTAACGAATCGGTTGCACTTCAAGTTCACCCATTGGGCGCTTATGTTAAGGATAGACCTACTATTATATGAGTTCATAATAGGAATACCGAAACCAAAGCTTGCGCTAAGTTCTTTTGGTCCGTCGCCACCATCTACATTAAGATAAGGTGTAACGTACGACACTCCTGCACGATATTTGATGCGCTTGATAAACGAGCGGCTATCTTCCTCAGGACAAATCTCGGTACCGAGGGTGAACTTATGGCGATCTTTAAAGGCGTTGTCGCTCATCACGTACGACTTGTCAGGATTTGCATCCGACTTATAGAGAGGGAAGCTAACCGAAGCCCATTTCTGCAGATTATAGTCGAAGCCAACCTTCACCTTATTATTATGGTTGTACATAAAACCTGCTCCTATGCTATGAGGAATCGCCAATTTCATGTTCTCCTGTCCTGCCGAAGGATAGCTGGTAGTATCAGCCACGCCTGTCTGCGAGTTTGTAGATACAATCTCGAGCATAGGGTCGCCACCAATATCGTGACCCAAAGAATAGGTTACGCCCACGGTCAACTCATCCTTCTTGCTCAATCCGGTATATTGCCATATACTAATGTGGGCTACAACTATTCGGTTAGTCAGAATCTTGATGCTACAGGTAGTCTGTCGTCGCTCAACACATATAGTGGCACGGGCGGTCTGCATTTGGTTTATCTTGGTGCAGGATGGGAGCCTGTAAAGGGATTCTCTATTGGTGCCAACGTAGG
>OQWI01000694.1_pt1 | contig 15291 bp, 17 predicted proteins | sample 1691551 | NCBI WGS metagenome assembly OQWI01 (sample SAMN03418259, study PRJEB22391) | human gut metagenome | biome: human-gut; feature: organic feature; material: feces | host: Homo sapiens | place: Tanzania | collected 2013-01
TTGCCTTTTAGTTCTGTCCTTTTCTTAAGGAAAAAATAGGTTGCCTTCTGAATTAGAAAGCAACCATATTCTTTGTCTTGGAATTTATTTTCGCCTTTATTTCCTGCTCCGAAATTTCCGCGGAAGAATCGCACTCAAGCCACACAAGTTTTGCGCCTTTTGCATTGCAGACCATCTGCCACGGAAGAATATTCGAATGATGCTCCATGCAGCTTACAACAACTTCGTCCCCTGCCTGAACTTCAGAAAGTCCAAGAGTGTATGCAACAAGATTCAGGCTTTCAGAAGCATTGCGTGTAAAAATAATTTCCGCAGGCTCGGCGGCATTAAGGAATTTTGCAACAGAAGCCCTTGCGCTTTCATAGTCATCAGTCGCCCTTATGCTCAAAGCGTAAAGTCCGCGCAAAGGATTGGCATTGTTGCTTCTATAAAAATCAGCTTCCGCCTGAATCACACATTCCGGTCGATGAGTTGTAGCCGCACTGTCCAAGTAAATAAGCCCTTCATTTTCCGGCCGGCTGAATATCTTAAAATCGCTGCGTATTTCTTCTGCACTGAACATAGTTTCCTCGTTATATAATCGCTTCAACAAAAGAATTGATTTCTTCCACAAGGCTTTCATCTGGAATAAACCGTGAAACCTTTGAAACCTTTGCCTTTGTCAAAAGCTCTCTCGCAGTCTTTTCGTCAACTCCGCGGCTCTGCATATAGAAAAGTTTTTCCATATCAACTTTGCCAATTGAGCACCCATGGCGGCCTTCAACAGCTTCCTCATCGCAAAGAATAACAGGAAGGCTTTTGTTCACAACGTCCGGGCTAAGTAAAAGAACATCCTCCTGCTCATCTCCCACTGAATCCGCGCAGCCTTTCTTAAAGTCGATTGTGCCTCTCCAAGTTTTTTTCGCCTTTTCAAGCAAAACTCCGTCTACAGAAAAACGGCTTTCACTGCTTTTGCCTGTCTGCAGCGCAACCTGGTTCATGTCAAGGAAAGACTCACCTTTTACAACGTAGGCTGCTCTTCCCAAGAAACGGCTCCTGTATCCTTCAAGGCTATTGAAAGTTCCGCTGAACGTTTTTTTTCCGCCAAGTTCAAGCTCCGTTATTTCTATAGTCGCATTGTCCTTGCAGTTTGAGCCAACTGAATTAAAATGCACGGTGTTTTTTCCAAGCAAGTTCACACAGCAAATATGCACGTGCGAATTCTCTTGTGCAAGCACACGGATTCTAACTCCAAGCTGAGCATTTAAAAGTTCCGGTTCACTTTTATAGACAAAAATATAAGAAGCCTGCGAATTTTCCTTTGCATGAATTATAATGTCGCAAACAGAAGCTTCGTTTTCCTGCGCAAAAAGCTCAATTTTTTGAACCTGATTTTTGGATTCCGCAGTAAAAAGCAAAGTCTTTATTCCGTTTTTCTGCAAAAGAGAATCAAACTTCTTGTCAAAGCCTTCGCCAAGCCCGGTCTTTATTGAATCATATAAAGCAGAATTTTCAATTTCTTTTGCGCCGGAAATTGAGACGCAAGATTTAAATTCACTGCTGAACTCAAGGTGCGCCCTGTTTATATTCAGAAAATTCCAAGTGAGGCTTGGAAACTGGTTTACATCTATTTCAAAATTTTCCATTTCTAGCCCCTTACATGCTGCCTTTCATTTCAAGCTGAATCAAGTTGTTCATTTCAACAGCGTACTCAAGCGGAAGCTCCTTGCTCACAGGATTTGCAAAGCCTGAAACAATCATCGCCCTTGCATCTTCCTCGCTGATTCCGCGGCTCATAAGATAAAATATCGCCTTGTTGGAAATGCGCCCGATTTTTGCCTCGTGTCCAATGTCGCAGTCGTCTGTCATTACATTCATTGCAGGAACAGTGTCGCTGCGGCTTTCATCGTCAAGCATGAGCGAAGAGCAGTCAACGCTCGCCTTTGAATTTTTCGCGCCTTTGTTTACGACTATGGAACTTCTATAAGTGCAGGCACCGCCGCCTTTTGAAATGGACTTGGTGTTTATTACAGTCGAAGTGTTTTTTCCAATGTGAACCATCTTTGCGCCAGTATCAAGATTTTGACCTTTGCCTGCAAAAGTGATTCCAGTAAATTCAACACTTGAATTGTCGCCCTTTAAAATTGTAGTCGGATACAAATATGAAATGTGGCTTCCAAAACTGCCGGAAACCCATTCCATGCGTCCGTTTTCTTCAACAATGGCGCGCTTGGTATTCAAGTTGTACATATTCTTTGACCAGTTTTCAATTGTTGAATAGCGCAGCCGGGCATTTTTCTTTACATAAAGCTCAACGCAGCCTGCATGAAGATTCGCAACATTGTACTTTGGAGCGGAACAGCCTTCAATAAAGTGCAAGTCCGCGCCCTCGTCCACAATAATCAATGTATGCTCAAACTGGCCGGCTCCTGCCGCATTAAGCCTGAAATATGACTGCAAAGGAATCTTTACCTTTACATTCTTTGGAACATAGACAAAACTTCCGCCGCTCCAGACAGCCCCATGAAGAGCCGCGAATTTATGGTCAGACGGAGGAACTAGGTGCATAAAATATTCCTTTACCATTCCGCCCCATTCCTCGCTTTTTAACGCCGACTCAAAATCCGTGTAGATTACGCCCTGCTCCGCAACTTCCTTTATAACATTGTGGTAAACAACCTCGCTGTCGTACTGCGCTCCAACTCCGGCAAGACTTTCACGCTCGGCTTCTGGAATTCCAAGCTTTTCAAAAGTGTCCTTTATGTCTTTTGGAACGTCAGCCCATTTCGCAGCCATTTCAGTCTTAGGCTTTACGTAAGTTACAATTTTCTGAATGTCCAAATCGCGGATATCCGGTCCCCAGTCAGGCTCATTTATCTCGTTGAACAAATGAAGGCTCTTTAAGCGGAACTCTTTCATCCATTCAGGGTCGCTTTTTTCCTCGCTTAGCCTCTGAACAATCGAATCGTCAAGTCCTGCGCGTATTTTATAAAAGTCCCTGTCGCTTTCCTCGTAGCGAAAATCATAAAGAGAACGGTCAATATCTGAAACTTTTGTTTTTTCTTCGCCCATAAAAATTTTCCTGGTTAAAGTCCGCCGTTGACAGCGTTCATCTTTACAGCGTCCATTGCGGCTCTTGCAGCGGCGGCAAGCTTTTCCTTGCGCTCGGCATCTTTTATTTCCTGCGGAATAAAGCCATCAAAGCCTTCCTCGTTTATCTTCTGAACAAGGCTTCCGTCCCCGGTATGAACAAGGCGGCCTTTTACGATGATATGGGTTTTGTCCACAGAAAGATTTTCAAGAATTCTAGTTGAATGGGTTATTACAATAAGAGAACCGCCGGAAGCTTCCATGTATTTTTTGATTCCCTCGGAAACAATGCGGCAGGCGTCAACATCAAGCCCTGAATCCGTTTCGTCAAGAATGGCAAGCTTAGGCTTAAGCATCAAAAGCTGCAAAATTTCGCTCTTCTTTTTTTCTCCGCCACTAAATCCAACATTCAAATCGCGCGAAGCATAGCTGTGATCCATTTTTAGCAGATCCATGTTTTTTTCAAGCTCGCGGCTGAACTGCATCAGCTTTACTTTCTGACCTGTAACCTGCTGCATTGACGAGCGGATAAACGACTCAAGAGAAACGCCCGGAACTTCAAGCGGCTCCTGAAAGCTAAGGAAAATGCCTGACTTTGCCCTTTTGTCCGCGGAATCGGCAGTGATGTCCTGCCCATTAAAAATAATTTTTCCGCCGGTTACAGAATATTCGGGACTTCCCATCAAAGTATAGCCCAAAGTTGATTTTCCAGCTCCGTTCGGTCCCATAAGAACATGGATTTCTCCAGGAGCAACGTCCAATGAAATATTTTTAAGAATCTGTTTTTCGCCAACAGATGTGCACAAATCTTGAATTGAAAGCAGCGGTTCTGCCATAGGATTCCTCATTTTAAATGTAGTAGACTTTTTTAAACCGAAGTTCTAAAAAGTTCCCATGTATGACTAAAATATACTGATATTATAGGAAAATTGCAATGTTTAGGAATCAAGTCCCAGAGCTTCAGCATGAAAAATAAAAACGATAATATTTTACGTCAAATACTATTAAAAAATCAAATGAAAAATAACTTATTTTGTACAGTTATAACGAAGATTTATTTAAAGGGGGACAGATCTTATTTCGTGTAAAGTGGGAACAGACCTTATTTTGTGAGGAAAAAAAGTAATTTAATTATTCTTGGCAAAAATCGAGATAGAATAGACTGTTTTTGTAGATTCACTTTAACACAAGTTAATACAATTAATTTTCTTAAGGAATGAATAAATCCATTGTATTTTGAAAAAAAATGTGATAAATTTTTATAAAAATTGCAAGAATTTAAAATTAGCAAAAACAGGATAAACATGGAAAAATTTAAGCTCATTTCAACTTTATTTATTTCAATTCTTCTAATTTTTTCAGGCTGTAATGTAGAAACAGATACTACTCAACCAGGTCAAATCATAAATACAGAAAGTCAAACTGTAACTTTCAGCAACAACAAAAATGCCAATTTCACGATGATTGACATTTCTTTCATCGATGGAAGAACCTCAGACTCAATTATTTTAGGCGAAGATTTACTTGAAGTTCCCTACACGACGAATGTAAAACCATTCCGACTTGCAATGTACGAAACAAGTTACAACACCTGGTATGAAGTTTTAAAATGGGCAGAAAACAACGGCTACAAGATTGTAAATAAAGGCGTTGAAGGAGTTTTTGGCGAAGTTGGAAAAGAAAATAATATGTCAGAACCAGGAAAAGACCCAAAACTTGTTGAAATGCCTGTTTGCCGTCTTACTTGGCGCGATGTAATGGTATGGTGCAATGCATTAAGCGAAATGAAAGGTCTTGAACCAGTTTACTGCACAGACAAAGATTTTAAAACACCTTTAAGAGATTCAACCGGAGTTGCTTTCAATGATTTAGAAAATTATGCGATAGAACCGGGAGAAGTTGACAATCCGTATGTAAACACAAATGCAAACGGCTTCAGGCTTCCTTATGTAAAAGAATGGGAATATGCTGCACGAAAGCGCCTTGATGGAACTGCAATTTCTGGAAGAAATGTTTCTGGAGATGAAGCTGGTTCTGCAATTAAAACAACAGCCACAGAAAAAATGAACGGAATATCGTTTACTTTTTCTACAAAACAAAACGAATATTGCTGGCAAAGGCAAAACAGCGCTTCAAACGGACCTTCAGAAACTTACACAGGACAAGATGATACAAACACAACGCTTTCAAATAAAACAGGAAAATCCATCTCTGGAAGAAGAATGCATCTTTCAGGTGGAAGACTTCCAAATCATTTAGGATTTTTCGACATGAGCGGAAATGTTCCTGAATGGTGTTTTGACTGCAATCTTCCTTACGGTTCAGTTTATAAATTGTCTACAGATCGAGGACTTAGAGGCGGAGACCATTTAAATGAAATTGTAGGTTCACGATGTTCCGGATACAAAGGCGGCGCTTTAGTTGGGCTCGCATTCGGTTTCCGTATTGCACAGAATCATTAAATGAAAAAACTGGTTACAAAGCATAAAATGTTTTTGATAAGGAAATTGTATGTAGTAATGATATCTTACGGTTCATCAGACATCTGATAAATAATCAGCTATTAATATTGAGATTAATAGTGCAATAGATATTAATCGTAATTGAATATAATTTCTAATCTTCCCCATTTTCAACAATCAAAATAGCTAATTTTGTATTTTCTTCAGGTTCTCCTCTTTTAAATGGGTTTCTACTCAAAGATTTTGCCATTACACCTATATTTTTTGCTTCATTAATCATCTTGGCAATTTTTCTCCATTTATCATCTCCGTAACAATCATCTCTTGCTTCAAGGCGAAAATGCCCATCTGAATTTGGCAATAAGACATCATAAACACCAAAAGGAATTCCTTCAAAGAATGGAACAGATTTTCCTTTTATTTGTCCACCAGACATAAAAGTTGTTTCTATTTTTTCATTTGTTTAATAGCTAAAAAATAATCTTGACCTTTTAGCTTTATATGCTTAGAATTTATGCATGGTGCTTGGAGCATTCGTATTTTAAATATCAGTTTGAGTTTATATCCTGCGCGCTCAATTCCAAACCTAACTAGACTTCAAAAAAAAATCAAATTAGATTCACAAAGCAATGTGACTAGATTATGGTGCTTAACACTGTAGTAATTGTATATGATTTCTAAAGGTACAGGCTACTATGCCTTACGCTACAGTTTGTCTGGGCTTGTTATACAGCTTGTCTGTAGTGGCTATACAGTCTGTCTGGGGCGTAAGCACAATCAAACTGGGGCGGCTATACAGTCTGTCTGGGGCGTAAGCACAATCAAACTGGGGCGGTTGTACAGTCTGTCTGTGCTTGCTGTACAGTTTGACTGTAATTACAATACAAAGAAAATGGCATACATGAATCAAACGCTTAAAAACAAAAAGTCCGCTTCCAGAAAACCAGAAACGGACTAGTGACGCTTGGCGGGCTCGAACCGTCGACCCTCTGCTTAGAAGGCAGATGCTCTAATCCAGCTGAGCTAAAGCGCCGAATGGAGAATAGTCTATATTATTTTGCAAGTTTCTTCAAGTGAAAAAAGCGATTTTTTGCAAATAAAAAACAAATGATGCAGAAAGTTTTATCAACCAAATTATTATTGCTCTTTTATATCTTCCTTTGTGCAACCAGCGCAGTCTATATATCCGCCAGAAGTTCCAGTTCCGCTTATAGTAAGGTCGCTGAATTTTATATTTTTAAGCTCTGTAACATTGCTGATTGCAAAATTGGATAAACTTACTGTTACAACTCTATTGTGGGCAAACATCTTTCCTTTTTGTTGCTCATCATGATTCGGCATTACAAAGTTTGCGCCGCAGTCCGCAATTGCAATTGCTTTTGGCTTTATGGCAACAAACCTGCGAGGTCCGTAGAATTTATTGCCGCTTTCAGAAAGCGACGGAATGTAAGCTGTTAAAGGCTGCAAATCAGTTCCACTATACGTTGCATCTCCAACAGAAGCTATTGACCTCCAAGAATCTGTCCAGCCCAAGGTCTCAACAACTTCAAATCCTGAATCTGTGCTCTGTATTTTTAGGAGCGCGCCGCGGCTGTACATTGTGTTGGTTTTATCGTAGTTATAATATAATGTATCGCCAGAATCTTCGGGAACATCTCCTATATTTGAAACAAGAACATAAACTGTTCCGTCATAAAGAATTGCAATATCAGTAATCGCGCCAGAAACACCTAGGTCAGAAACAGATTTTGCAGAACCGACCTTAGAAACCGCAAATGTGCCGTCTGCGTTTTCTGTTATTGAGGCACGCTGGAGATAATATGTGCTTCCATCAGAATCTATATATGCAAGATAAAGAACACTGCCTTGAATTGCAAAAGCCGCTCCATAATATTCAAAACTATCAAGTCCAGATTTAAAATCAATAGAAGGATTCGTTCCTGTAGAAATATTTTTTATAACTGAAAACTGAAGAGTGTTTACATTCCCATCACCGTCTCTTGCAATCCATAGGGAATCCGTAGAGTCATCATAATAAAGAGGATCTGAAAAAAGACTGCCAGTTACAGCAGGGATTGTAGTCCAATTTACATCATCTACAACAATTCTCTGCAAATTCATATTGCTGTCAATATAATACATATTGTCTGAAATATCTTCCGCAAAGTTTAATGATAAAGAAGTAAAATTTGTATTAATAGTTGAATCTTTAATGTTAGCAATTTTATTAAAAGAGAAAATATTATTGCTATAATTCCACAAGATATAATTTGACTCCAGAATACTGCTTGCAAAAAGCTTAAGGGCAATTGAGCATTCCGCGGTTTCTCCGGCGGTAACTTTTATAGTCTCGCTTTTTCTTGCAAGAAGAACATCATTTGTGTCATAGGCTTCCACCTGGCCTGTGTAAGTGGCAGCCTCAAGCTCGTCAAATCCTATGTCCGCCCCCCCCCGCCTCGGAAATTTGAGTTTTTAAGTTTTCGCCGTCCAATAAAAGGGCTACTTTATATGTCTTTGCATTTTCCTTGCTAAGAGTGTATGCGCCGCGCGAACCGCTTCCCGGAAGAGCAACACGGATTGCGCCGTCTTCTCCAGAAGAGCCTCCCATATTCATGCAGGAAGCAAGCAAAAACAAAAAAGAAACCAGCGCAGTAAAACCAAATTTTCTCATAAAAAACCTCCAGTGCTTATAAAGCATTATAGCTCTGAAAAATCATCATTCTTGAGTTTTTTCAATATAGATTTTGCAAGATATTCGTTTATCTCAGAATACTATGCCATCTCCAGTTTACCGACATGGCGGATAAACGGAATTTCATCACTTTTTATGTCATCGTAAAGGCTTTTAAGATTTTCCTCAAGCTCGCTTACAGAATATGCCTGTGTCTTGTAGTCCGGAAAATCATTCAAATATCCAATGTAAAAATCTTTATCTTTCCAATAAGTGTATTCCATTGACATTATAAAAACCTCCAGCTCATAAAGATATTATGATTCAAATTCGGACGGAATTCAAGTTTTTTGATTTAAATTACAAAAAAAATGACCGCACAAAATGCAGCCACTGTCTAATAGAAAGTTTTTTATAAAATGCAGTTAAGGAATTTCTTTAATCTCTCGGACTTTGGAGAGTCAAAAATCTGCGACGGAGTTCCTTCTTCCGCAACGATTCCGTCTTCCATAAAAACAACTCGGTCAGCAACTTCACGGGCGAATCCCATTTCATGCGTTACAACAACCATTGTCATTCCGCCTTTTGCAAGCTCCTTCATAACGGAAAGAACTTCGCCGACCATTTCCGGGTCAAGCGCGCTGGTAGGCTCGTCAAACAGCATGACCTTTGGCGACATCGCAAGAGAGCGCACAATCGCAATTCTCTGCTTCTGACCGCCGCTTAAAGTTGAAGGATAAACGTCCGCTTTGTCCGCAAGCCCAATCCGCTCCAAAAGTTCCATCGCTTTTTCATACGCCTGATTTTGAGAAAGAAGCTTGAGCTTAACCGGCGCAAGAGTGATATTTTTTAGAACCGTAAGATGCGGAAAAAGATTAAAATGCTGAAAAACCATTCCCATCTGGCGGCGCACAAGATTTATATCAGCATTTTTGCTTGTGATGTCGTTTCCTTCAAAAAGAATAGAGCCGGAATCTGGGGTTTCAAGAAGATTAAGACAGCGCAGAAAAGTGGATTTTCCAGAGCCGGAAGGCCCTATTATTACAACTTTTTCGCCCTGTTTTATTGTCTGCGTTATGCCTTTTAGAACTTTCAGCTCTCCAAAGCTTATTTTCAAGTCTTTAGTCTCTATCACTTTTTGCCATCCTTTTTTCAAGAATCGAAAACAGCTTTGTAAGCCCAAGCGTAAGGCAAAGGTATATAAGGGCGCACGAAAGAAGCGGAATCCAGGCGTTGTAAGTGGCGTTGCGGATCATGTCTCCGGCTTTTGTAAGATCCATAACTGCAATAAAGCTTGCCACGGAAGTTTCTTTTATAAGAACTATGAATTCGCTTGTGTAAGTAGGAAGAACAGCTTTTGCTGCCTGCGGAAAAATTATCATTGTAAGAGTCTGCCAGTAGTTCAGCCCCAAAGAACGTCCTGCCTCCATCTGCCCTGAATCCACGCCTTGTATTCCTGCGCGGAAAATCTCTGTGCAATAAGCCCCGGAATTTATTCCATAGGCAAGAGTCGCAACCAGCACACGGTCAAGCCCAAGAGGAGCAAAAACAACAAAGTAGAAAATCATGAGCTGGGTTGCCAAAGGAATTCCGCGGATAACGGTTGTGTAGATTTCCGCAACTATCCTCAAAACAGGATTCTTTGAAATCTTGAACAGCGCGAACACTGCTCCCAAAATCGTTCCGAGGATAATCGCGACAATAGCGATATAAATTGTAACTCCCAGTCCCTGCAGAAGCAAAAGCCACCGCTGCCCGGAAATAAGCGTATCGTAAATTGAATCAAACACAGCCGTCTCCAAAAACTACTTGCGGACTATAATAACCTGATTTGAAGTAAAATACGGCTCAGAAAAATCCACGTTCTTTTTGCGCTCTTCTGTAACGCTCATTCCGGCAGCAATAAAGTCAATTGCTCCGCTAGAAAGAGCCGGAATCAGGCTGTCAAAAGACATATCAACAACTTCAAGAGACTGTCCCAAGTCCTTGGCAATTTTCTGTCCCATTGTAATGTCAAAGCCAACAATTTTTGTTCCCTCAACATATTCAAATGGAGGAAATGCGGCGTTTGTTCCAAGCTTTACAACTTTTCCAGAAAGAGCCTCATCGCCAGGAATTTTTACAACTCCGTCAGCAGGCATAAATGCGTTAACAAGCTCTTCGTATCCGCCGTTAGCCTTAAGAGAAGCAATTGTCTTGTTGATTGATTCCAAAAGGGAAGAGTTGCCTTTTTTTACAGCGATTGAATATTCTTCCTGTGCAAATTTTGAATCCACAATCTTGAGCTTTTTGCTGTTGCGGGAAACAATCTGCTTTGCCGGAAGCTCGTCAAGAACAATAGCGTCAATCTGGCCGTTCATAAGGTCAAGAGCAGCATCCATTCCAGACTTAAAAGAAGAAAGTTTTGCATTCTTCAAATTTTCCTGAACATAAGTTTCGCCGGTTGTGCCGCCCTGAACTCCGATGCGTTTTCCGTCAAGATCTTCTATTCCTTTGATTTGAACAGACTTTTTCTTTGCGCTTACAGGAAGAACCATGCAAGCTGCCAATGCAAATGCCAAAACAACAGTTTTTTTCATAAAATGCCTCTATTTAAATTAAAGATTATGTTTCCATATCAAATCTGAAAACTCACATATTCTAGCAGTTTTTCAGTTGATTTTCAATTAAGAGCCGATTTTCTAGTGAACAAGGCTGCCCTTAAATGTGTTTCCGTTCAGACTGTCTATATGCACTTGCACAAATTTTCCGATTAGAGAAACCGGAGCTTCAAATGCAATGCGCTCGTTCTGCTCTGTCTTGCCCAAAAGCTCATTGGCGTTGTCGCGGCTTATAATGTCGGCAAGAACCTTTATGTTTTTTCCAACCTGCTTTTCCATCACTTTTCTTGTAATTCCAAGCTGAATGTCTATGATTTTCTGAAGACGCTCTTTTTTTACTTCAAGCGGAATCTGGTTCTGCATTTTTGCGGCGGGAGTTCCTTCACGCGGATTATAATAGTACATAAACGCGCTTTCAAATTCCACTTCCTTCATAAGAGAAGCCGCCTGCTCAAAGTCTTCTTCAGTTTCTCCAGGGAAGCCAAGCATGATGTCCGTTGTAAGCTGAATTTCCGGAATACGCTCTCGCAGTTTTTGAACAAGCAAAAGATATTGTTCGCGTGTATATTTGCGGTTCATGGCTTTTAAAATTGAATTCGAGCCGTGCTGAACCGCAATGTGAAGTCCGCGGCAAATGCGCTTTTCTTCCGCAATCACATCTATAAGCTCGTCAGAAAAATCCTTGGGATTGCTTGATTCAAACCGAATCCATTCAATAGGAGAATTTGTTTGCTCCAAATGGCGGCAGATTGTTTTTAAAAGGTTCGGAAAATTCATTCCGTCTGCGCCCTTGTAAGAATTCACGTTCTGCCCCAAAAGCGTTATTTCCTTTACACCGCGGCGGGCAAGCACATCAAGCTCATGCAGAATCTGTTCCACAGGACGGCTCACTTCCCTGCCGCGCACATAAGGAACAATGCAGTACGAGCAGAAGTTGTTGCAGCCGTGCATAATGGGAACAAAGGTTGAAAACGCGCCCTCCTCGTACGAAGTTTCCGCAAAAACGTAGACAGGCTCTTCGTCAGTCTGTATATATTTCTGGCCTTCCTCAACCGCCTGGATTATCTCTCCGAATTTATTTTTTGCAAATGTGCCCACAACATAGTCAACGCAAGGCCATTGCTTTTGAAGCGACTTTAAAAGACGTTCAGCCATGCAGCCCATTACAATCAAAGTAAGAGGAACCGCTCCGTTTTTCTGCACATATTCCGCGGCAATTTCCATGTTTCTTTTTTTTGCATCGGGAGCGCACGAACGCACTTTCTTCAGCCCTGAAAAAAATCCTAGCCGCCCGAATATTCTTTCTTCTGCGGAACCGCGCACAGAGCAAGTGTTTATTACAACAAGGTCGGCAAGCTGAGCGTTTTCAGCCTTTTTCCAGCCGCGTGAAATTAAAATCTGTTCAACGGAAGCGCTTTCGGCAATGTTCATCTCACAGCCGTAAGTTTCAAAAAAATAAGTCATCTGCTCATTATAAAGAATAAACTGTCATTGCACAATTGAAAAATATTACGTTTCTACCAAAGCAAAAATATATCAAAAGTATGATTTTTAAGTATAAAAGGTATTCAACAAAGCGGTTTTCGTAATATTTTTACAAATTGTTTGACACAGGCTTTTTGTCATTATATAATTCAGAGCATAGATTGAAAATAAGGAGGAAATTTCAATTGAAAAAAATCTTAGTAATGGCAGCCGCAATGGCAATGTTTTCTGCGGCAGTTTTCGCTGATGTGGCTTGCAAAAAGCTCGACAATGGAAAAGTAGAAGTTACATTCTCATATTCACACCCGAGCGCAAAAAATGTTCTTCTTGCAGGCGACTTTACAAACTGGCAGTCTGGCGCAAAGACAATGAAAAAAGAAGGCGACACTTTTGTATACAGAAAAGTTGTTTCAGAAAAAAGCGTCCTTACTTACAAGTTCATCATAAACGGAAACTGGATGACAGACAAAAACGCTCCGGCGACAACAGATGACGGATTCGGCGGAAAAAACGGTGTTGTAGACGTAAAGACGCTCATAAACTAAAAGCCTAAAACATTGAAATGATTATCAAACGGGCTTCTTTCAGAAACATCGCAGGGTCAAGCCCGATAATGACAATGTTTTAAGCTTTCCCATAATAACATTAAAAACAAAAGCCCTTGTGCCGGAGATGCGACAATGCAGTTCCGGCATTTTTTATGCTTCACTAAATTCCGTGTAAGCGTAGGCATTGTGATTGTGAATGCTTTCAAAATTCTTGCATTCCACGCTGAACCAGCTGAAAGGCTTTTCGCTTTTTGAGAAATTCTTAAGCGCAATAAAAACTTCGCGGACAACATCTTCCACAAAACGAGGATTTTCATAAGCGTGCTCGGTAACAAACTTTTCGTCCGGGCGTTTTAAAATGCTGTAAAGTCCGCCGCTTGCACTTTTTTCAACTTCCTCAATCACGTCTTCAATCCAAAACAGGCTTGAATTTTTTAGCTTTACAGTAACAATTCCGCGTTGGTTATGCGCACCGTACTGGCTGATTGCCTTTGAGCAAGGACACAATGTTGTAACAGGAATTTTAATTTTTATAAAGAAACTGCTAGAAGCAGAACTAACCTCTCCCTCGTAAGTACATTCATAGCACATTATGCTTTCCGCATGGGAAACTGGCGCCTGCTTTTTCATAAAGAAAGGAAATTCCATTGAGCCGAACGCGCGCTCAGCATCGAGGCTTTTTCTGATTTCCTCAAGCATAAAAAGAAACTGCTTCATTCCAAGATTTTCCCGGTGGCGGTGGAAAATTTCTATAAAACGCGACATATGTGTTCCCTTGTAATTGTGCGGCAGATTCACAAAAAGATTCACTTTTGCGCACGTTTTCTGGGAGCCTTCCGCCTTGTCCAAAACCTGAACAGGATAGCTCAAGTCCGTAACGCCAACTTTCTGCAAGGGAATTTCGCGTGTGTCTTTTGAATTCTGAATGTCAATCATTTTGAGCCTTAAAATTTTCCGCGCTTTCCAAAGTATTGAAAATGAGCATTGCGATTGTCATAGGACCAACTCCGCCCGGAACTGGAGTTATAAAGCCCGCGACTTCTTTTGCGCCTTCAAAGTCAACATCGCCGCAAAGCCTGAATCCGCTTTTCTTTGTGGAATCGGGAATACGGTTTACGCCCACGTCAATTACAGCCGCGCCTTCTTTTATCATGTCAGCGGTAACTGTGTTAGGACGGCCGGAAGCCACAATCAGAATGTCAGCCTTTTTTGTATAGTCCGAAAGATTTTTTGTTCCTGTGTGGCAGATTGTAACAGTTGAATTGAATTCTTTTCTAAGCATCAAAAGAGCCATAGGCTTTCCAACAATGTTGCTGCGTCCGACAACAACGACATTTTTTCCGCTAGTTTCAATGTTCATTTTCTTCAATAAAACGGTAATTCCGTTTGGAGTGCAAGGAAGAAATCCTTTTTCGCCGGTAACAAGCCTGCCCACATTCACTGGATGAAAACCGTCAACGTCTTTTTCCGGACTGATTGAATTTGTAACTTTCTTTTCGTCAATATGCGAAGGAAGCGGAAGCTGAACAAGAATTCCATGAACTGTTTTGTCTTCGTTCAGTTTTTGAATCAAGGACAAAATCTCCTGCTCTGTGGTTGACTCTGGAAGCTCTATGCTTCTATCTTCCATTCCGGCTTCGGCAAGGGCCTTTCTCTTCCCTGAAACATAGCTTACGCTCGCAGGATTGTTTCCCACAAGAATAACAGCAAGGCAAGGCGTAACTCCGCTTTTCTTAAGCTCCGAAACTTTTTTTGCAACATCGGCTTTTACTTCCGCGGCAATTGATTTTCCGTCTATAATTTTTGCGCTCATCTGTAACCTTCCATTTTTTGTTTTCTTTTTTTATAAAGCATATGCAGAAATCCAAATGTCGCTAGATTGATAAAATCCTTGAAACCAAGTATAATTGCTTGGCGATATTCAAGGAAAAATCCATTTGAAAACTGCCTAAGCATAATATAAAAAAACAGAACAAATTACCATAGAAGAATTTGCTTTTATGTTAAAGGAAAAATTATGAAACGTTTAATTACGCTTTTGAGCGTAGGAATTATAGGAATTTACATTTCATCGGCACAGGCTGCGCTTCCAAAGACAACTTTTATGCAAAGCTCTCAGGATGAAAATTCAGGCGATGACAGTGATGACGGAGACGAATACACGGAAGACGACATCAGCTTTGATCTTGGAATGAATCTTCCGGGAGACCAATACATAAAAATTGCGCTTGGTCTTTGCCTTCCGTTGAATTTTCCAGACTTTGAAAGCACCATAAAAGGAGATTCGCAGCTAAAGCTCGGCGGAATTGGTTCTTTAGGCTACCACTACTTTTTAACTTCAAAAATGGCAATCGGATTCGATGTAAGCTTTGGATTCAATGTTTCGATTGGAAGCCACGTTTTCAACTATGTTCCATTTATTGCCGCGTCACCTTCAAGCCGGACCCGGAGATGTT
>OQWI01000706.1_pt1 | contig 15078 bp, 15 predicted proteins | sample 1691551 | NCBI WGS metagenome assembly OQWI01 (sample SAMN03418259, study PRJEB22391) | human gut metagenome | biome: human-gut; feature: organic feature; material: feces | host: Homo sapiens | place: Tanzania | collected 2013-01
CTCCAGTAGGACACTATTATCCTTTGGATAAAGAAAAATTTATTGAAGTATTAAAGCTTGCTTTATAGTTTGAAAAAGCTTGTGATTCGTATAAAAAATGAGTCACAAGCTTTTTATTTTGTGTTAAAAAAGTGAATTTTAACTGTTGAAAAGAGTGTTCAAAAATGTATTTTTAAGCAAAAATGTTTGTTCTAAATTTGAAAAAGAGCTTTTTAATGTTCAAGCTTTAACAGTCGTATTTTTTTATTTTTTTTCTTGTTTATAATGAAAATGCATCAAGAAAACAGATAAAAATTTTAAATTGGAGGATGAATAATATGTTACTTACAATGAAAGAAATGTTAGCGGTAGCTAGAGAAAATCACTTTTCGGTAGGAGCGTTTAATATCTGTGATAGCTTATTAATGAAAACAGTTATTGAAGCTGCTGAAGAAAACAATTCACCAGTTATTGTTGAATTGGCACCACCTGAATTTGATTATGTAGGGGAAGAGTTTTTCAAATATGTTGTAGAAAGATTAAAAAATAGTAAAGTGCCTGCAGTATTACATTTGGATCATGGAACGTCTCTAGAACAAGTTAAAAAAGCAGTTGAATGTGGATTTACTTCAGTAATGATTGATGGTTCATTGCTTAATTATGAAGGGAATGTAGCGTTAACAAAAGAAGTTGTTGATTACTGTAAACCGTTAGGCATTTCAGTAGAAGCAGAAATAGGAACAATTGGAGCTTTAAACGGTCCTGAAGGCGGTTCTAATGAAATTATTTATACTAAGCCAGAAGATGTTCTTAAATTCATAGGTGACACAGGTGCTGATTCATTAGCAATTGCAATTGGTACAGCACATGGTATTTATCCTGCTGGACATGTTCCAAAATTAAGACTAGATATTTTAAAAGAAATTAATGAAATTACACCAGTACCTCTTGTACTTCATGGGGGTTCAAGTAATAAAGATGAAGAAATTCATGAAGCTGCTGTTAATGGTGTAAGCAAAGTAAATATTGCAAGTGATTATCGAAAAGCATTCTTCGAACAATTAACAGATACATTAAATGAAACTCATGCTTTCTGGAGTGGTGATGTTTATCCAGCAGCAATTGAAGCAGGTAAAAAAGTTATTGTTCATAAGATGAACTTGTTCGAATCTATTGGAAAGGCAGAGTTATATAAATGACAGTAAAAGCTAATAATCAAGAATATGCTACAGCTATTCGTTCTGTTGTAGCAAAAATGTTTATTGCACGTGGAGATGGTCATATTGGTGGATCATATTCGATTGCAGATGTAATGGCTGTTATATTTAATAAATATTTACGTGAAGATCCAAAAGATTGGTTCGTATTATCAAAAGGACATGCAGGTCCTGCCTATTATGCTTGTCTTTATTTACAAAACAAAATTCCAGAAGAAGCTTTGTCTACGTTAAATGCGAATGGAACGATTCTTCCATCGCATCCAGATCGAAACTTAACTCCTGGCGTCCAATGTAGTACAGGTTCATTAGGACAAGGTATTTCTCAGGCAGTAGGTATTGCATATGCTAATAAAATTAAAAAAACACAAGCTTATGTTTATTGCATCGTTGGTGATGGAGAATTAAACGAAGGTGAAACATATGAAGCTTTAGAGTTTGCATCAAATAAAAAATTAAACAATTGTATTATCTTTATTGATTCTAACAAGAAACAGGTAGATGGATTGATTGAAGAGGTAAGTTGTGCTTATAACTATGAAAAGTTGTTTGAAGGATTAGATTTAGCTGTTCACACAATTGCAGGTAATGATGTAGATGAAATTGATTGTGTAATTAAAGAAATTATAGATACGCCTGATGAGAAATGTCATGTGGTCGTATTGGATACTATAAAAGGTAAAGGTATTGCTTTCTTTGAAGAAGCAGAAAATTGTCATCATGTTACTTTTGATGAAAAAGGTATTAATGAATTGAAAAAATATGTAGAAGAAAATGAAGGAGTTGTAAATCATGTCCTGGGAATTACAAAATAACTTAGAAGCTAAAAAAGAGATTAGAAAAGTTTATGGTGACACCTTAGAATCATTAATTCTAGAAGGTAAAGATATCATGGTTTGCGATTCAGATTTGGTTGGTTCTTCTGGTGCTGGAAAGATTTATAAAGAATATAAAGATAACAGTGTGAATTTTGGAATCTGTGAACAAAATATGATTGCAGGAGCAGCTTCAATGTCTGTTATGGGATACAAACCATTTGTACACTCGTTTTCTCCATTTGTATCTAGACGAGTAATGGATCAGATTTATGTAAGTGCAGGATTCTCAAAGAATGATTTGCATATTTATGCTTCTGAACCAGGATTTTGGTCACAATATAATGGCGCAACACATACAACATTTGAGGATTTTGCAATCATGCGTTCAATTCCAGAAATTACAGTTGTATCACCTAGTGATGGAGTTACATTTGAATGGGTAATGCGTTATTATGCAGAACATGGTGGAGTTTTCTATAATCGTTGTACACGTAGAAATATTCCTATGATCTATAAAGAAGAATCTACATTTGAATATGGAAAGGCAAATCTTATTCAAGAAGGAAAAGATGTCTTGATCATTGCAGAAGGTTCTATGGTTGCAGATGCATTAGAAGCAGCTGAAAAATTGAATGAGCAAGGTGTTTCGACTGGAGTTATTGACTTGTTATTTATCAAACCATTAGATACAGATTTAATTCGTAGAGAAGCTAACAAATATAAGTTGGTTATTTCTGTGGAAAATCATAATATATATGGAGGAGTAGGTGAAGCTGTTGGAACAGAACTTGCATTGATGAATGCAAAGTGTGGATTTAGACGATTGGGAGTACAAGATAGGTACGGACAAGTTGGCACAGTAGATTATTTAAAGAAAATCTATCATATCTCCACAGAAGATATCATAGAAACAGCTTTAGAGTATTTAAAAAATGAATGATACAAAACAAGATTTATTAGATTATTTAAAGAACGTTAATATTGAAAGTGATTTAAGTAACATTGATATGTTTTCAACAATATCAATAGCAGATGGATTTCATATTTCAAGAAGTTTAGCAAGTCAGTATTTGAATTCTCTTTATCGAGAGGGGCAACTTGTTAAAATTGATAATCGACCTGTTTATTACATTAATCGATTTGTTTTTGAAAGAGATTTTGATGTGTTGCTTGATTCATTGTGTTTTTCTAGCTTAAATGACTTAATAGAATATATATCAAGTCAAAAAAAGACAAAATATTCGTTCGAAAACTTAATTGGTTTTGATGGTATTTTAGGTGAAACAATTTCACAAATTAAATCCGCTGTTTCATATCCAAATGCATCTGGATTGAATTATTTATTGTATGGAGAAGTTGGTGTTGGTAAATCAACATTATCAAAATGTGCTTATGAGTATCTAGTTGAGCAAAAAGACAAATTTGTGAAACGAGTAATTTGCGATGGATTAAATGCTAATTTTATAAAATGTTTCCGTGATTGTGTTCGTGAAGCAAAGGATGGAATTGTTGTTATTAAAAGAGGCAATTACATTTCTTCAGAAGATAAAAAGATTTTATCAAGAATTTTAGAGAATAGATATTTCATAGATGATCAAGGAAAAAAAGAATTTATTTCTTGTAGCTTAGTAATGCTTTATGACAAAACAAGCATTTCAGATTTGGGCATGCTTTTAGATTTTTTTCCAATTAAATGTTTTGTTCCTAATTTTATAGATAGATATTCAATTGAAAAAGAGCGTATTATTATTCGCTTCTTTAAAGACGAAGCGCATATTCTTTCGAAGAATATTGAGATAAGTTATGCATTAATAAAATATTTATTAAATACGAATTTTACACATAATTTAGATGATTTAAAAAATATTATTAAAGAAATTTGTGCTCGCGCAAATATTGAAGCTAAGGCTAATTTGCGTATTGGTGTAAATCACTTGCCTGAACGTTTGACAAATACAGGAAATGCAGTTACTGAAAATGAATTTAAAACTAGTTTAGAATGGATCGATGTAAATAATTATATTCAGCCAGATGCTTCTCAAGGAATTATCAACTTATTTAATAACATTATCGAAGTGTTTAGTAATGAAGAATTAAATGTTCATGCATGTATTAAAGAATGCAGTATTTTGTTGAATAAATTCTATGATGAATGTATTTATGATAATAATTTCAATTCAGAATTTACATTCTCATATAATATGAAATTTGAAGATGTAATAAATAGTGTTGTATATACATACAACTATATAGTTCCTGAACATTGCAGTACAATTCTTTCTTACTATAGTTACGTTAAGAAAACAGTTAGTAAAAAGATACATGATTGGTATGTTAATAATCAATATGAACTTAAGAATATAAATCAAATTTTATCGACCAGTAGTTCGGAAATTAATGTGTTAATTGAACGTATTAAGTTGGCGTTTTCCTACAATATTAATGTTTCTTTAGATGATACAGCAGTATTAATCTTGTATATCTTATTTTTAAATTACAATAGTTTAAATAAAAACCGACAGTTTATTTCAATGATTATTTGTCATGGGGTATCAACGGCTTACAGTATTTCGAATATGGTAAATAACACAGTTGGACAACATATATTTGAATATATTGATATGCCTTTAGATAAAACAATGGCAGATGTTGCAGATTATGTTTCAAAATATATTAAACGATTCAACATAAAGAGTGATATCTTGTTGCTTGTGGATATGGGATCGTTAGAAGAATTAGGAACCCACTTGCAGAAGGCTGAAAACAATATTTACGTTTTAAACAACGTATCAACGCCTATGGCTCTATCAGTTGCCACTATGGTAATGCAAAATGAATCGGTTACAATGATTCAATCAGAGTGTAACAAATACTTCTGTAGCAGTTTTAAAGCTTGTGAAAACAAGAAAAAGAAAGATGCTTTAGTATTTGTTAGTGATACAAGTAAGAATATGGCGTTGCGTATTAAAGATACTTTTGTAAGTAGTCTACCTAAACATATAGATGTTCAAATTTTCGTATCCGATAAGATGGAAATGGAAATGACGAACTTATTAGAAAAAGTAAGAAAAGATTATAATATCTTATTCGTATTAGGAGCATCCAGTGTTGAGGATGAGCCTAGCTATATTTCAATTGAAAGTCTAGTTAAAGAAGAAGAATTAGACAAAATTACGGTGCTTTTAGAATCGTATTTAAATCGTGAAGAAATCTTATTGTTTAGAGAAAATTTGATTTATAACTTCTCATTACAAAGTATCATTGATAACTTAAGCGTTTTAGATGCGAAAAAAGTATTATTCTATACAAAAAATGCAGTCAATTTATTGCAAAAAGAATTGCATTATAATTTTTCATCGAATACTTTGCCTGGCATTTATATTCATATTTGTTTTATGGTTGAAAGATTGGTCACAAAAGAACCTATTTCAAGTAATAGTGATGATGAAGAATTTGAACTTATTCATAAGGATTTTATAAATGTCGCAAAAAAATGTTTCCGAAGTTTATGTAGTCATTATGGAATTAATTTAACGACAGAAGAAATTCAATACTTATATGAATATATTGAGGATGATAGGAGAAAAAAGGATGAATAAACTTATAATCGCAAGTCATGGTACCTTATCAGAAGGATTAGTAAATAGTGCTCAGTTTATAATTGGAAAACTAGAAAATGTTGATTACATTACTGCCTATGTAGATCCAGATACAGATTATGAGGACCTAATTAAGAATACGGTTGCCAATTTTGATTATGAAAATGGATCTTTAATTGTTGCTACCGATATTGTTGGAGGGAGTGTAAATTCAGAATTTACTAACTACTTACATCAATATCCATTCTACCTTGTTTCCGGGGTGAATTTAGTTACAGTAATTTCGTTGGCAACTATGTTAAATGGAGAAGTAAATAGTGAAACAGTTAAACAAACTATAGAAGATGCACAATCAACTATTGTTTTTTGTAATGAATTAATTAATGATCAAAAAGAAGATTTTTAAAATCAACTTTTGAAATAAAAAAAGAAAGGAGGAACATAAAATGGTAAAACTATTAAGAATTGACCGTCGTTTAATTCATGGACAAATCGCATTCGCATGGACAGCTTATTTAGATGTTAATTGTATTTTAGTTGCTAATGATGATGCGGCTGGCGACGATATTCGAATGGCTACTTTACGTTTAGCTAAACCACAAAATACAAAACTAATTATTAAGAGTATTGATGATTCGATTGCAGCTTTTAAATCAGGAAAAACTGATAAATATAAAATTATGATTGTTGTTGAAAATGTTGATGATGCGTGTAGGCTGACAAAAGAAATTGATGATATTAAAGTGGTTAACTTAGGAAATGTGAAAGCTCATGATGATTCGAAACCTTATAAAGGAAATCGTTCTATCAATTTAACAAACGATGATCAGGTTAAATTAAACGAGTTGTTGGATATGGGCAAAACCGTTGAAATTCGTATGGTACCAAACGATGGTATCAAATATTTTAAAATGGATATTTAATTTAGAAGAGGAGATAAAAAATGGAAGTTACAGTTTTACAGGCTGTTGGAATTGGCCTTGTAGCGTTATTTGCTTATATGGTTGACTTTTGTGCTTATGCTCAATGGGATAGACCTATATTTACTTGTATGTTAGTTGGATTTGTTTTAGGCGATATGAAACAAGCATTGATTCTTGGGGCAAACCTTGAATTGTTATATATGGGAACAATGTCTATCGGTGCTGCTTTACCACCAGATATTTATACTGGAGGTATCTTAGGTGTTGCTTTTGCTATTGTAACAGGTACTGGAATTGAAGGTGCTGTTACATTATGTTTACCAATCGCTTCTTTAGCATTGGCTGTTAAACAATTCTTCTATACTTTCTTTAGAGGTTACTGTACTCACAGAGCTGACCACTATGCTTCAATTGGAGATGCTGATGGTGTTGCTAGAATGCATATATTCTCACTATTGATGTGGGTTCCTATGGCTATTTTAGTTGGATTTGCATTCTATTCAGGAAGTGCAATGGTTCAAACAATTTTAGATTCTATTCCTAAGTTTATTATGAATGGTATTTCTGTTGCATCTGGTATGATTCCTGCATTAGGTTTCGCAATGTTGGCAAAACTTACAGTTACTCAAAAGACTCTTCCTTTCTTATTCTTAGGATTTGCTCTAGTTTCTTATCTATCAATTGATGTAACTGGTGTAGCAATCTTTGGTGTTATCGCAGCTGTTATCGCAGTATATTTTACAAAACCAGCAAATGCTGCTGTAGCTGCAGTTGAAGTGGAGGATGACGATAATGAGTTCTAATACAGTAGAAAAGAAAATCACAAATGCGGATTTAAAACAAATATTCTGGAGATCTTTACCTTATAATGCTTCATTTAACTATGAAAGACAGTTAAATGTGGGATGGGCATATACTTTAGTGCCAATTTTGAAAAAATTCTATGGTGATGACAAAGAAGAATTAACAAATGCTTTAAATAGACATCTTGAATATAATAATATTACTCCATTCATTTCAACTTTCTTATTTGGATTAATTGCTGCAATGGAAGAAAATAATGCTAATTCAGAAGATTTCGATACAAAATCAATTTCTTCTATGAAGGCTGGTTTAATGGGTTCGTTATCAGCTATTGGTGACTCAATTTTCTTTGGTACAATTCGTGTTATTGCTGCTTCAGTTGGATGCTCATTGGCTTTACAAGGAAATATCTTAGGACCAATTTTATACTTATTAATTTTCAATGTGCCTAACTTGATTGCTAGATGGGTATTAGTATTCAAAGGTTATAACTTAGGTGTTGAATTCTTAACAAATGTTGAAAAATCTGGTGCTATGGATCGTTTGTTCTTGGGTACTTCTATCCTTGGATTAATGGTTATTGGTGGGATGATTGGATTGAATATGTCTGTTCCATTAAATGTTAAGTTCTTTGACACAGATTTGGTGAAAGTAATTAATGGCATTGTTCCAAATTTAATTAACTTATTATTCTTTGGATTCATTTATTGGTTAGTTAAGAAAAATGTTAACGTTGTATGGATCATGCTAGGAATTATCCTTTTAGGAATTGTTGGATCATTGGTAGGTATTTTGTAATATGAGAATTGCATTAATAAACGAAGATTCACAAGCCGATAAGAATAGTTTAATTTATGATGTTTTAAAAGAAGTATCAGAAAGATATGGAAATACAGTAGATAACTACGGAATGTATTCAGAAAAAGATGAACATCAGATTAACTATATTCAGGTTGGAGTGGTAGCTAGTGTAATCATTGAAACTGGAATGGCTGATTTTGTAGTAACAGGATGTGGTACAGGGCAAGGTGCAATGATTTCATGTAATGCATTTAAAAACTTGGTGTGCGGATATGCCTCTACACCATTAGATGCATATTTGTTCTCTCAAATTAATGCAGGCAATGTAATTTCGATTCCATATGCACAACAATTTGGCTGGGGATCAGAAGTGAATTTAAAAATGTTGTTTGAACATCTATTCAGCCAAAATTTTGGTGGAGGATATCCAGTACGTTTTGCGGATGAAGAAAAAATTTCACGTGTAAAAATGTGTACAGATATTAAAGATTGTTCGCAAAAAGATACCTTAGACGCTTTAACATCTTTGAATCAAAATGATTTAAAAGCATTATTAGATTATGAAGAATTTAAAGAACTATTCAAAGCACACGCAAAAGATTGTGAAGTAACAGAATATGTTAAATCATTACTTTCTTTATAAAATCGCAATGTTTACTGCTTAGCATAAAGTAAGAGGGCTCTCAAAAGAGAGCTTTTTTACGTATGTATTGATGCTACTTTACACTTAATATAAAAAAATCAATTTCAAAATTTTATTCATTGAATTTAAGGGATAAATCCTTATGCTTTATAACTTTTGATTGTTTGATTATATATAATGTGATTAAGGTTGATAAGGTGTTTTAAATAGGAGAACTTTATATGATAAGGGAAATAATAGGGGAAATAATAATGGTTGTTGCAGCTTTTATAATTTATCGTGTATTTTCGATGACTATGTAATAAGAGAAAAAGACTTCAATTTGAAGTCTTTTGTTTATATAAAAAATAGAGCTGGTTTTGAGTATGTTGTGAAATGGTTCCAGCTCCGGAAAATGGGCGTTGATTAATAAATCAACATCAACATTTTAACATGATAATTTATTCTTGTATAGAACTATTTCCATAATATGGATATATTTTCTTGTGAAAAGAATTCTAACCATGCATCCGATGGCTTTTTGTTTGTGATAATGCCATCGAGTGATTTAAATGAATCGATTACGAAGTTTCCTTCATCATCGAATTTAGTGTTATCTACCAATAGATATTTTTCTTTTGAATGTTCTAGCATGCATTTACGTACGGCTTGTTGTTGTACATAGTTGTCTAGAATACCAAACTTTTTACTGATGGCACTGCAGCTAATGAATGCTTTATCGGCAACAAATGTAGATAGAGAGTTGATTGTATTGTTTCCAATAAAAGATCCTGATCTTTCTTTATAGGTTCCACCAACACAGATGAGTTTAGTGGTTTGGTTTGTGTTTCCAAATAGTTTGATAATATTGATTGAATTTGTGATGATAGTTACATTAGCTTGTGATTTAACTAGGTGTTTAGCTAATGTATAACATGTTGTACTTGAATCCATCATGATGACATCACCATCTTTAATGAAGTTGTCTGATGCAGTAATTCCAATTCTTTCTTTTTCTTTAGGAATCAATTGTTCACGTAATTGAATGGGAGCACTCTTATCTTCGTCTAACGATAGGTAGGCACCTCCGTAGGTACGTACCAATTGTCCTTTTTCTTCCATTTCCTGAAGGTCACGGCGAATGGTTTGATCACTGCATTGTAAAGCTTCACAGGCATCGGTAACCAAGATGCTGCCTTTTTCTTGTAGCATTTCTAAAATGTAATTTTGTCTGTCGATTTTTAACATGTTTGGGGACCTCTTTCTTTGCGAATATTATACACTAATCAACAAAAGATTTGAATAAATCGACAAAAAACTACAAAAATAAATATTTCATCAAAAATAATCAACAAAATGTAAGCGTTATCTGTTGACTTTTGTTGAATGCAGGAGTATAAATATAAGTGACTTAGCTAAGCAGTAACAAATAATAAAAAAATTCCTGATGATAATTTTTTCAGGTGTAAAAGGGAGAAAAACATGAATGATTCAAATCAAAACAAGGGGAGCTTTTTAGGTCTTGTTCCTCTACTAATTTTTCTTGCTGTCTATTTCCTAATGGGTATAGGATCTGGTAGCTTTAACAATTTTCCACTTCTAATTGGTATGTTCTTGGCAATGACAATTTCTTTCATTATCAAGAAGCCTGGTGACAACAAAACTTTCACAGAAAAAGTTGACATGTTCTGTGAGGGTGGTGGAGACAAAACTTTAATTTTGATGGTTATTATCTATATGTTGGCTGGTGCATTCTATGGTGTTGCTGGTGCAATGCATGCCACAGATACAGTTACTAACTTAATGCTTTCTATTTTACCTTCAAGAATGATTCTTCCAGGTTTATTCTTAATTGGTTGTGTTCTTTCATTCTCTATGGGAACTTCAATGGGTACTGTTTCAGTGTTACTTCCAATCGGACTTGATATCGCTGCTAAAACAGGTGTGAGTATTCCACTTGTTTGTGGTATTGTTGTTGGTGGTGCAATGTTTGGTGACAACTTGTCATTTATTTCAGATACTACAATTGCTGCTACAACTACACAAAATATTGGTATGAAAGAAAAATTCAAAGCTAACGTATTAATGGTTCTTCCAGCAGTTATTATCAACTGTGCAATCTTAGCTTTCTGGCCAATCAATGCAGAGTCTTTCAATATTGGTGGAGCATATAACTTGGTTAACTTAATTCCTTATATCTTGATCATCGCATTATCATTATTTGGTGTAAATGTTATTCCAGCAATGGGATTATCAGTTGCAGTTGGTGTTGTAATTGGTGTTATGCACGGTGACTTCTCATTCGTTGAATGTTTCAATATTATCCACAATGGTATGACTGGTATGGAAGATATGGCAGTAATCGCAATCTTTGTTGGTGGTGTAATTGCTATGATGAAATACTATGGTGGTATGGATTGGTTATTGAATAAAATTGGTAAACGTACTAAAGGAAGAATTGGTGGAGAATTATCAATTGCTGCTTTAGTAACATTGATTGATATGGCTACAACTAACAACACATTGGCAATCATTGCTTGTGGTCCTATCGCAAAAGAAATTTCTGAAAAATATGAAATTCCTGCTGCAAGAACAGCTTCAATCCTTGACTTGTTCTCAGCTGCTGGAAATGGTATCACACCATATGCAGGACAGCTTCTTGTTGCTGGTGGTTTAGCTGGAATTGCTCCAATTTCAATTATGCCATTTGTATTCTATTCATGGTTAATGTTTGTGTTTGGTATTTTCTTCATTATCATTGGATTCCCAAAAAATATTGGGCACCGCGGAAGTACAAACAGCGAAAAATAAAAACTTACATATTAAGTAAAACTGGTAATATGTATTACCAGTTTTACTAATTACATAGAAACGGAGATAAATAATATGGAAAAATATAATGAACATTTTTTAATGGATACTAAGACTGTGGTTGATTATGTAAAAGACAATGTAGATTTCTTTGATGAAGATGCCCAAGTTGAGGCTTGCGAAATTAGTGATGGAAATATCAACTATGTATTTAGAGTATATGACAAGAAAACAGGTAAATCTCTTGTTGTAAAACAGGCAGACAAATTCTTGAGATCGAGTGGTAGACCTCTAGATCTTCATCGTAATAAGATTGAGGCAGAAATTCTTGCTACAGAAGGAGAATTAGCTCCAGGCTATACTCCTGAAATTTATAAATATGATGATGTAATGTGTGCATTAACAATGGAAGATATTTCGGCATATAAGAATCTTCGTAAGGAATTAATGAGTGGAAAAGTATTCCCAAAATTAGCAGAAGATATTACTGAATTTATGGTTAACACTTTACTTCCAACAACTGACTTAGTTATGGATAGACATGAGAAAAAAGAAAAGGTTAAACTATTCGTAAATGTTGATTTGTGTGACATTACAGAAGACTTAGTACTTACAGAACCATACTACAACTATAAAGATAGAAATATTGTTACAGAAGGTGAAGAGGCTTTTGTTGAAGAAACTTTATATAACAATGAACATCTTAAGGCTGAAGTTGGTGAATTAAGAGACAATTTCATGAATAATGCACAAGCGTTGATTCATGGGGATTTACACAGTGGATCAATTTTCATTAATGAAGAAGGATTAAAAGTAATTGACCCAGAATTCGCATTCTATGGTCCAATGGGATATGACATTGGTAACGTTATTGGTAACTTATTCTTTGCCTTAGCAAATAAAGTAGTTACAGATCCAGAAAATGAAGAATTCATTGGTTGGGTAAAAGGTGCAATTGCCGATATTTACGATTTAACATTTGCTAAACTAAATAAGAAATTTGATGAGTGTGTTACATTCCCATTGTATAATACTGAATTTAAATTGAACTATCTAAATAAAGTAATGGCTGATACAATTGGATATGCTGGTACAGAAATGGTTCGTAGAACAGTTGGAGATTCAAAGGTTGCTGAAATCTCATCTGTAACAGATAATGAAACAAGAATTAAGTTGGACAAATTGGTTGTATTAACGGGTGTTCAATTTATTAATAATAGAAAATTGTACAAGACTGGTGAGCAAGTTATTGCTGAATTTGAAAGGGTTGTAACAGAACTATGATTTTAGAAGATAGACAAGATAAAGATCTTGCGTTCATGCTAAAGTTTGAAAATGTAGCATGGTACGAAGATGGAAAAGTAAGAATTTTAGATAGACGTATTTATCCAATTCGCACAGAATTTGTAGTGTGCAAGTCACACAAAGAGGTTGCACAAGCAATCAAAGATATGGTTACTCAAAGTGAAGGGCCATATACGGCGGCTGCCATGGGTATGGCATTAGCTACTTATGAAATTAAGAATGAAACAAATCCAGAAAAGATCGTTGCATACTTAGAAGATGCAGCTTATACATTGTCTCATGCAAGACCTACTACGGCTGAGCAGATGAAGGGAATTGTAAATGGGGCTGTTAAAGCTGCAAAAGAAGCTGTTTTAAAAGGTGTTATTGGTGATGCATTAGTGGATGTTATCTTTAAGTATGCTTATGATTATGAAAATAACAATTATCGTAGATATACAGTAATTGGTCATAATTTAGCAAAGATGATTCCAGACAATGGAACTATTATGACACAATGCTTTGCAGGTACTGTAGTTGGAACAATGCTTCGTGAATGTCGTAAGATGAATAAGAACATTAAATTGTTCTGTGCAGAAACTCGTCCTTATTATCAAGGTGCAAGATTAACAGCTAGTGTTGCTTGTGATATGGGATTTGATGTCACTGTCATTTCAGATAACATGCCAGCATATACAATGAAAACTAAGAATGTAGATTTATTTACTTCTGCATCGGACGTTATTACTATGGATGGGCATGTAGTCAATAAGGTAGGTACTTTCCAAATGGCTATGGCTGCACATTATTATGGAATTCCATACTATTGTACGGGTACTCCAGATCCTGCGCATCCAGATATGTCGAGTGTAGTTATCGAAGAAAGAGACCCTGCTCAAGTAATTGAGTCATTAGGACAAAAAACAACAATGGACGGTGTTAAGGGTTATTATCCAGCATTTGATTGCACACCACCAGAATTTGTAACTGGAATTGTAACAGATAAGGGTGTTTATAAACCTGAAGATGTTCATAAATATTTTGAAGGTGATAGCGAATGTTAAAGCATATATCACCACTAATTTCGCCTGAACTATTAAAATGTTTAGCGCAAATGGGACATGGAGACACAATTGTGATTGGTGATTGCAATTATCCTGCAACTTCAACATGTAATAAATGCGTTCGTGCAGATGGTGTAAAGGCAACTGATTTGGTTGCTGCCATCCTAGAAATCTTACCTTTAGATGTTGATGAGCCAGGAGCTCCAGTCACATTAATGGGATCGACAGACCATCCGGATATGCGTCCAGAAATATGGGATGAGTTTGAAAAAATTGTATTAGAAAAAGAACCAAAGGCAACGTTTGATTCAACAGAGCGTTTTGGTTTCTATGAAAAAGCTAAGGATGCTTTTGTAAGTGTACAAACATCGGAAGAAAAATATTTTGGATGTATTATTTTGCGAAAAGGTGTTTGGTTCACTAAATAGGGAGGAAAATAAATATGTTAATGGAACTTGAAAGACAACAAATTGTCGAGTATGGAAAAAAGATTTCTAGCGAAAAACTTACGAGTGGAACGAGTGGAAATATTAGTGTGTATGATCCAGAAACTGGATTAATGGCAATCAGCCCTTCTGGAATTGATTATTTTGAAACAAAACCAGAGGATATCGTTATTATGAAATTGGATGGTACTATTGTGGAAGGAAGTAGAAAACCATCAAGTGAACATAATTTGCATATTGCTTTATATAAAGTTAAGAAAGATGCCAGATCAATTATCCATACACATTCAACATATTGTACAGTTCTATCTACATTGAATATGCCTATTCAAGCCGTTCATTATGTATTGGCTGATGCAGGTTCAAATGTGGTTCCAGTTGCTCCTTATGTTACATTTGGTACAAATGAATTAGCAAAAGTTGTTGCTGAATCTATTGGTGAAGCGGATGCTTGTTTGATGCAAAATCATGGTATGGTTGCATGCGGAAAAAATGTGAATGCAGCCTTTACATTGGCTAGAGAATGCGAATGGATTTCTGAAGTTCAATGGCGTGCTATGTGCATTGGAAAGCCAAATATCTTGGATAAAGAAGAGATGGATGTTGTTATGGGTAAATTTAACAACTACGGACAAGTTAGAAGCGTAAAATGAGTAGGTGAATAATAATGATAGATTTTGAATATGTAAATCCGGCAAGAATTATTTTTG
>OQWI01000710.1_pt1 | contig 15036 bp, 14 predicted proteins | sample 1691551 | NCBI WGS metagenome assembly OQWI01 (sample SAMN03418259, study PRJEB22391) | human gut metagenome | biome: human-gut; feature: organic feature; material: feces | host: Homo sapiens | place: Tanzania | collected 2013-01
TGCGGATTCAGCCCGCAGACCAGAATGCGCGGTTCGGCAATACCAAATTTTGTACGCAAATCGTGATGCAAAATAGCAATCACTTCGTGCAAAAGTGCAGGGGTGATAGCATCTGCGATATCGCGCAGCGGTAAATGCGTCGTTGCCAGCGCCACGCGAAGTTCTTCGGTCGCCAGCATCATCACCACTTTTTTCGCCTGCGAACGCTCTTCGAAAAACTCGGTATGACCGGTAAACGGAATGCCTGCGTCGTTAATGACGCCTTTATGCACGGGGCCTGTGATCAGCGCAGCAAATTCACCGTTCAGACAGCCATCACACGCTCGCGCCAGCGTCTCCACCACGTAATGCCCATTTTCAATCGCTAACTGCCCCGCAGTGACAGATTCACGTAGCGCGACAGGAAGTAGCGTTAATGTGCCCGTAGTTTGCGGTTGTGCAGGGGAGTTGGGGGAATAAGGGCGGAGGGTGAGCGGCAAACCGAGCATCGCTGCCCGGTCGGTAAGGAGAGTGGCATCGGCACAAACAACCAGTTCGACCGGCCACTCACGCTGTGCAAGCTGGACAACTAAGTCCGGGCCAATCCCGGCGGGCTCGCCGGGAGTGATCACAACACGTTGGGTTTTAACCATTAGTTGCTCAGGATTTTAACGTAGGCGCTGGCACGTTGTTCCTGCATCCAGCTTGCTGCTTCTTCCGAGAACTTACGGTTCATCAGCATGCGGTATGCACGATCTTTCTGCGCAGCGTCGGTTTTATCGACATTACGGGTATCCAGCAGTTCGATTAAATGCCAGCCGAATGAAGAGAAGTTAACGACCTGCGCGGCGAAAGCAAAAATATCTCGGTGACCGAAGTTCATGCTCGCCATATTCTGCTGAAACCGTCGCCGATCATGACTGACGAACAGGCCCGTGTGAAACTGGAACAGATTGCTGTCAGCGCCTGCTGGTCGGCAGAATGAGCAATCGCCAGCTTACCGAAATCAGCGCCGTTACGCGCCTGATCGACAATGGCGCGCGCCTGGCTTTCCGCTTCGTTCACCTGATCAGAGGTCGGGTTTTCCGGCAGCGGGATCAGGATGTGGCTCAGGTTCAGCTCAGTGCTGGCGTCGTTTTGGTTACCCACCTGCTGCGCCAGGGATTCGACTTCCTGCGGCAGGATGGTGATGCGACGACGCACCTCGTTGTTACGCACTTCAGAGATAATCATCTCTTTGCGGATCTGGTTACGATAGGTGTTGTAGTTCAGTCCATCGTAAGCCAGACGGCTGCGCATCTGATCCAGCGTCATGTTGTTCTGTTTCGCGATGTTAGCAATCGCCTGATCCAGCTGCTCATCGGAGATTTTCACTCCCATTTTCTGCCCCATCTGCAGGATGATTTGATCCATGATCAAACGTTCCATGATTTGGTGGCGCAGCGTCGCGTCATCAGGAAGTTGCTGCCTTGCCTGAGCAGCGTTCAGTTTTACCGACTGCATTAATCCATCAACGTCGCTTTCCAGCACGACGCCGTTATTGACGACGGCTGCGACTTTATCGACTACCTGGGGGGCAGCGAAACTGGTATTCGCGATCATGGCGATACCGAGAAGCAGCATTTTCCAGTTCTTCATACTTTTTCCATTTCAATTAACCGCACTGCGGATTACGTGGTAAATCAACAAATCACAAAGTGTTTTGATACGGCAGAATGTTCGAACGCAGCATCTCTTGCGTACCCAGACCGTAGTTGGAGCTCAGGCCGCGAAGTTCGATGTTAAAGCCGATTGCGTTGTCATATACCGCATGTTGTTTATCGTTATCCCAACCGTTCAGCTTCCGCTCGTAACCGACGCGAATTGCATAGCAGCAGGAGCTGTATTGCACACCTAACATAGAGTCGGCTTGCTTGTTCGCATTGGTGTCGTAGTAGTAGGCCCCAACAATGGACCAACGATCGGCAATTGGCCAGCTGGCGACAGCACCTACCTGCGAAATACCATTCTTATATTGCTCAGCAGTGGAATAGTACTTAGGCAGCGTAGCCTGAATATATTCCGGGCTGGCGTAACGGTAATTCAGCTGTACCAGACGGTCTTCATCCCGACGGTATTCAATGCTGGAGTTACTGGTCGCTACGTTATCCAGACGTGTATCGTACTGAATCCCGCCACGCAATCCCCAACGCTCGGAGATACGCCAGTAAGTATCGCCTGCCCACACCAGTGAACCCGTTTTGTCGTCATTCTCCCATGTTATGTTGTCATCGCCAGTGCGAGACTCCGTGAAATAGTAGATTTGACCAACGGAAATATTAAAACGTTCAACGGCAGCATCATCATATATGCGAGATGTGACACCGGTCGTCACCTGGTTAGCGGAGGCAATACGGTCAAGACCGCCGTAAGTCCGGTCCCGGAACAGGCCAGAGTAGTCAGATTGCAGCAGAGACGAGTCGTAGTTATAGATGTCGCTCTGATCGCGATACGGCACGTACAAATACTGCGCGCGCGGTTCCAGCGTTTGGGTATAACCCGGAGCCAGCATTTCCATATCGCGTTCAAAGACCATTTTGCCGTCAACTTTGAATTGCGGCATTACGCGGTTAACGGATTCGTCCAGCTTGGTCGTGTTTCTGGAGTTATACCAGTCAAGATTGGTTTGCTGATAATGGGTTGCCAGCAACTTCGCTTCGGTATTGATGCTGCCCCAGTTATTAGAGAGCGGCAAATTGATGGTCGGTTCCAGGTGAACACGGGTTGCTTCAGGCATGTCGTCTCTGGTGTTAACAAAGTGCACTGCCTGGCCGTAAATACGCGTATCAAACGGACCAACATCATTCTGGTAGTAATTAACGTCTAACTGCGGCTCTGCCGAGTAGCTACTGGTGTTCTGTTCGCTGAAAACCTGGAACTGCTTGGTTGAAACGGTGGCATTGAAGTTTTGCACCGCATAGCCAACGCTGAATTTTTGCGTTGCGTAGCCGTCAGTACTGGAACCGTACTTGTTATCGAAATCATTGAAGTAGCTAGGATCGCTGACCTTGGTGTAGTCGACGTTGAAACGCCACACTTGATCCATGACCCCGGAGTGGTTCCAGTAGAATAACCAACGACGTGAACTGTCATCGTTCGGGTGTTCATCTTCATAGACTTTATCTGAAGGCAGATAGTCCAGTTCCATCAAGCCAGCGCCCGCCTGGGAGAGGTAGCGGAATTCGTTCTCCCACATGATGTTGCCACGACGATGCATATAATGCGGCGTGATGGTGGCATCCATATTTGGCGCGATGTTCCAGTAATATGGCAGGTAGAACTCAAAGTAGTTGGTGGTGGTGTACTTGGCGTTCGGGATCAAGAAACCAGAGCGACGTTTGTCACCCACCGGCAACTGCAAATAGGGGCTATAAAAGATCGGTACCGGACCCACCTTAAAGCGGGCGTTCCAGATCTCCGCAACTTGTTCTTCGCGGTCATGAATAATTTCGCTACCTACCACGCTCCAGGTGTCAGAACCCGGCAGACAGGAGGTAAAGCTACCGTTATCCAGAATGGTATAGCGGTTTTCGCCACGTTGTTTCATCAGGTCCGCTTTACCGCGACCCTGGCGACCCACCATCTGGTAATCACCTTCCCAGACGTTGGTATCTTTGGTGTTCAGATTCGCCCAGCCTTTCGGCCCTTTGAGGATCACCTGGTTATCGTCGTAATGGACATTACCGAGCGCATCAACGGTACGTACCGGCTCCGGTTGTCCTGGTGCCTCTTTTTGATGGAGCTGCACTTCGTCGGCCTGCAGACGGCTGTTACCCTGCATGATATCCACGCTGCCAGTAAACACGGCGTCATCCGGGTAGTCCCCTTTCGCGTGGTCAGCATTGATAGTCACGGGTAAGTCATTGGTATCGCCCTGTACCAGAGGACGGTCATAGCTTGGCACGCCCAACATGCACTGTGAGGCGAGGTCGGCTGCCAGTCCCTGTTGACTATAAAGGGCGGTGGCAATCATGGTGGCCAGGAGAGTGGGGATACGTTTTTTCATACGTTGATTTTATTGTTCCATCATCGGTAACGTTGCGCGTGACAAACGGTCAGAGACTAACGTACTCGTCATCTCTACGCTAGTGTTAATCCTGTCCGAATAGCGTCAGTGGTGTTAGGCACGGCATTGAATGACAGGTATGATAATGCAAATTATAGGCGATGTCCCACAATTGACCGCAGCCGGAAAACGGTAAAAGCACCTTTATATTGTGGGAGATAGCCCTGATATCCGTGTGTCGATTTGGGGAATATATGCAGTATTGGGGAAAAATCATTGGCGTGGCCGTGGCCTTACTGATGGGCGGCGGCTTTTGGGGCGTAGTGTTAGGCCTGTTAATTGGCCATATGTTTGATAAAGCCCGTAGCCGTAAAATGGCGTGGTTCGCCAACCAGCGTGAGCGTCAGGCGCTGTTTTTTGCCACCACTTTTGAAGTGATGGGGCATTTAACCAAATCCAAAGGTCGCGTCACGGAGGCTGATATTCATATCGCCAGCCAGTTGATGGACCGAATGAATCTTCATGGCGCTTCCCGTACTGCGGCGCAAAATGCGTTCCGGGTGGGAAAATCAGACAATTACCCGCTGCGCGAAAAGATGCGCCAGTTTCGCAGTGTCTGCTTTGGTCGTTTTGACTTAATTCGTATGTTTCTGGAGATCCAGATTCAGGCGGCGTTTGCTGATGGTTCACTGCACCCGAATGAACGGGCGGTGCTGTATGTCATTGCTGAAGAATTAGGGATCTCCCGCGCCCAGTTTGACCAGTTTTTGCGCATGATGCAGGGCGGTGCACAGTTTGGCGGCGGTTATCAGCAGCAAACTGGCGGTGGTAACTGGCAGCAAGCGCAGCGTGGCCCAACGCTGGAAGATGCCTGTAATGTGCTGGGCGTGAAGCCGACGGATGATGCGACCACCATCAAACGTGCCTACCGTAAGCTGATGAGTGAACACCATCCCGATAAGTTGGTAGCGAAAGGTTTGCCGCCTGAGATGATGGAGATGGCGAAGCAGAAAGCGCAGGAAATTCAGCAGGCATATGAGCTGATAAAGCAGCAGAAAGGGTTTAAATAAGTTTTAAACTGTAGGCCTGATAAGACGCGGCCCGCGTCGCATCAGGCAATCGGCGCACAATTGCCGGATGCGGCACAGATTTGTAGGCCGGATAAGCGTAAGCGCATCCGGCACCAGCGCACAATTATGAAATGATACGCTCCCCGGCACTAAAATCCGTTATGTCTCCCGCCCAATCAATGGGATATAACCCTCGCGCCACATCGCGATGGAACGTTGAGAATGGCCAATCTCTCACCTGCTTTACCCAGCCATGTTTCACTGGATTTATATAAATATAATCAACATGATGTCGGTAATCTGTGGTATTGCGAATGGCATGCTCCCAAAAACGCGGTTGCCAGATATTATTCAATCCGCAAGCATGGGTGAACTGCTTTTTAATCTCCCGCCAGCGGGAGGAAAAATCATCATCGCTTTCGGGTAATGTCCATATGCAATGCATATGCTCCGGCAAAACTACCCAGGCATTAATTTCAAAAGGTCTGGCTCGCTTAACTTTAATAATGGCGTTACGGAGCGTCTGGTACTGGGTAGTCAAAAGTTGGCTTCGACGATTCCGTAAATTCACCGTGAAAAACCAGCTTCCCCCCTTGAGGTAATAACGACGATATTCAGACATAGCGACTCCTTTTTCTCAACGGTAAGAGGAAAAGGAAAGGTCGGCAATGAGGTGATGGAATAACGGGAAAGCAGCTCGCAAAAACGCACAAATTTGTAGGCATGATAAGACGCGCCAGCGTCGCATCAGGCATCGGTGCACAACTGCCGGATGCGGCGTAAACGCCTTATCCGTCCTACAAAATCGTCTCCTCCGTCAAAATCCGGCGCGCGCCTAAAAAATGATCCTGCCAGAAAGGTTCAGCTAACCGACTTACCCGAATGGTTTCCCCGGTGCGCGGTGACTCAATAAACTGACCGTCGCCCAGATACACCCCCATATGGTCGGCAATCTCACGACTGTGAATATGGAAAAACAGCAAATCTCCCCGGCGCAGGTCGTTATTCGCCACAATCGTTGCCCGGCGGTAGTGATACATCTCATTGGCCGTGCGCGGGAGCTTCGCCTCGAGGATCTTGTTGTAGGCATAAAAAACCAACCCGCTACAGTCGAAGCCTTTATCAGGCCGCGTGCCGCCCCAGACGTAAGGCTTGCCAAGCTGCTGCTCCAGGCGGTGAATCGCCACTTCGGTGATGTTATGCAGGTGATCGCTGCTTAAAAAGTGGTTGTTTTCCGCCAGCGCCTGCCAGCGTCTGTCACTCGCCTTGAGCGGCGCAGGAAACCATTCTGGATGCTGTTTTATCTGTTCGCGGTTGTGCTGGCGCAGCGCCCTTCTGCTTTCGGCATTGCCTTCCACAATATAGCTGGCCTGCTTTTTCAGATGGGTTTGGTACTGTTTTAATAAACGCGCACGGTTTTGCATCCGCTGGCGGGCGGCGTAGCTGAAAGAGATATGTGATGTGGTGGCGCTGGCAAATGAAGAAAACGGCAAACAAATCAACAGTAATCCCGACAATACAAAGGATGGAATCGACGGCAAGGACATACTCAATAATGGCTGGTCATGCTTTAATGTTGCAGTGTATCCCGGATCGTTTCTGAACAAACTTAATAAACCATTATTATAAAATTAACATATATATTTCAGTGAATTATGTAAATACATCAGTTTATTGAATTGCTCATGAATTGCCGCTGTTGCTCATTTGAGCTACAATTCAAGCTGAATAAATATACAGCACAGGAGATACCCCAATGGCTGCTAACGCGTTTGTTCGTGCCCGAATCGATGAAGATCTGAAGAATCAGGCGGCGGACGTACTGGCCGGGATGGGGCTGACCATCTCTGACCTGGTTCGCATAACCCTCACAAAGGTCGCGCGTGAAAAGGCATTGCCGTTTGATTTACGCGAGCCTAATCAATTAACCATTCAATCAATCAAAAACAGCGAAGCTGGCGTTGATGTTCATAAGGCCAAAGACGCCGATGATTTATTTGATAAATTAGGAATTTAAATATGATTCAAAGGGATATTGAATACTCGGGACAATTTTCAAAGGATGTAAAACTTGCACAAAAGCGTCATAAGGATATGAATAAATTGAAATATCTTATGACGCTTCTTATCAATAATGCTTTACCGCTTCCAGCTGTTTATAAAGACCACCCGCTGCAAGGTTCATGGAAAGGTTATCGCGATGCTCATGTCGAACCGGACTGGATCCTGATTTACAAACTTACCGATAAACTTTTACGATTTGAGAGAACTGGAACTCACGCGGCGCTCTTTGGGTAAAGCCCGCTTCCGATGAAATTTGTAAACCCTGCGCCGACAGGCTTGCGTAAAACTCTTTTGGTGATAATGTGAGCCTTCCAAATCCAGACTATTCCGATTTGGGATCTATTTTGCCGTCCTGGCGTGTGTAACCGTTTTATCAAGGAATAAGCAGTATGCGTAAAATCGCATTAATTCTTGCGATGTTGTTGATCCCGTGCGTTTCGTTTGCCGGTTTGCTGGGCAGCAGTAGCTCGACCACGCCAGTGAGCAAAGAGTATAAGCAGCAGTTGATGGGATCCCCTGTCTACATCCAGATCTTCAAGGAAGAACGTACGCTCGATCTCTACGTCAAAATGGGCGAGCAATATCAGCTGCTCGACAGTTATAAAATCTGTAAATATTCCGGCGGCTTAGGGCCAAAACAGCGTCAGGGCGATTTCAAAAGCCCGGAAGGGTTTTATAGCGTCCAGCGTAATCAGTTAAAACCAGACAGCCGTTACTACAAAGCGATTAATATTGGTTTCCCCAATGCCTATGACCGTGCGCATGGTTATGAAGGGAAATACCTGATGATCCACGGCGATTGTGTTTCCATCGGCTGCTACGCAATGACCAATCAGGGTATTGATGAGATCTTCCAGTTCGTTACTGGTGCGCTGGTGTTTGGTCAGCCGAGCGTGCAAGTGAGTATTTACCCGTTCCGCATGACCGACGCCAATATGAAGCGCCATAAATATTCCAACTTTAAGGACTTCTGGGAGCAACTGAAGCCGGGTTACGACTACTTTGAGCAAACCCGTAAGCCACCGACCGTTTCTGTGGTCAATGGTCGTTACGTGGTCAGCAAGCCGTTAAGCCACGAAGTTGTGCAGCCACAACTGGCATCAAACTACACGCTCCCCGAGGCAAAATAAGCGCCATTCGCCTGGCATAATCTTTTGCCAGGTTTCATTGCCCGTCAGCGGCTGTGTTGCAATCACCGTGACCACATCATTCGGTGTGGTCTGCGAGCTGAAGTCGATTTCCACATCCTGATCCAGCAGCGTTGCCACGCCAAACGGCGCGCGGCGGGTGATCCAGTGTAAATTAGTCGAGCAATACGCCATCACATAGCGCCCGTCAGAAAGCAGCATGTTGAAAACGCCCTTCTGCCGCAGTTCATCCGCCAGTGAGGCGATATATTTAAACACTGCCGCCATGTTGCCCGGTGTGCGCGGGTAACGCTGCGTTAATTTATGCAGGAGCCAGCAGAAGGCTTTTTCGCTATCGGTTTCACCGACCGGGCGGAAGTTGCCGGTTTCCAGTGATTTGTAGCCCGTCAGTTGTCCGTTATGGGCATAAGTCCAGTTACGCCCCCATAACTCACGGGTAAACGGGTGAGTATTTTCCAGCGCCACCTCGCCCCGATTGGCCTGGCGAATATGAGCCACCACCGAACAGGATTTTATCGGGTAGTCCTGGACAAGTTTGGCGATGGGGGAATTAAAGCTGGGTTGTGGATCTTTAAATGTGCGACAGCCTTTACCTTCGTAAAAGGTAATGCCCCAGCCATCTTTATGTGGCCCGGTTCCACCACCACGCTGCACCAGACCGGTGAAACTAAAGCAGATATCGGTAGGGACGTTGGCGCTCATCCCGAGCAATTCGCACATGGGTAACCTCCACAACAGCGGGAGCGCATGGCCCCCGGCGAAGATTGATTTAAGAATTTTCAGGCCGGATGCGGCGTAAACGTCTTATTCGGCCTACGCCAGACTTACTTAACCATCTCTTTTTCAATTAACTGGATCAGGATATGGATCACTTTAATGTGAATCTCCTGAATGCGGTCGGCATAACCAAAGTGCGGAACGCGAATTTCGATATCCGCCGTGCCAGCCATTTTGCCGCCGTCTTTACCGGTCAGGGTGATCACTTTCATCCCCTTCTCACGCGCCGCTGCGATCGCTTTGATCACGTTTGCAGAGTTACCGGAGGTGGAGATCCCCAGCAGTACATCGCCTTCGCGACCTACCGCTTCAACGTAGCGGGAGAAAATATCATTGAAACCGAAATCATTACCGACGCAGGAAATATGACTAACGTCAGAAATAGCAATCGCCGGGTAGCCCGGACGGTTTTCACGGTAGCGACCGGTCAACTCTTCGGCAAAGTGCATAGCGTCGCAATGGGAACCGCCGTTGCCGCAGGAAAGCACTTTGCCACCGGCTTTAAAGCTGTCTGCTAACAGGACCGCCGCGCGCTGAATGGCGTGAATATTGGCGTCATCTTTTAAAAAGTTAGCCAGCGTTTCCGCCGCTTCGTTCAGTTCGTTACGAATAAGATCCTGGTACATGAGGATATCCTTCAGCATAAATGTAATAGACAAAATGCAGTGTACCGGATACCGCCAAAAGCGAGAAGTACGGGCAGGTGCTATGACCAGGACTTTTTGACCTGAAGTGCGGATAAAAACAGCAACAATGTGAGCTTTGTTGTAATTATATTGTAAACACATTGCTAAATGTTTTTACATCCACTACAACCATATCATCACAAGTGGTCAGACCTCCTACAAGTAAGGGGCTTTTCGTTATGATGATTTTGAGTATTCTCGCTACGGTTGTCCTGCTCGGCGCGTTGTTCTATCACCGCGTGAGCTTATTTATCAGCAGTCTGATTTTGCTCGCCTGGACAGCCGCCCTCGGCGTTGCTGGTCTGTGGTCGGCGTGGGTACTGGTGCCTCTGGCCATTATCCTCGTGCCATTTAACTTTGCGCCTATGCGTAAGTCGATGATTTCCGCGCCGGTATTTCGTGGTTTCCGTAAGGTGATGCCGCCGATGTCGCGCACTGAGAAAGAAGCGATTGATGCGGGCACCACCTGGTGGGAGGGCGACTTGTTCCAGGGCAAGCCGGACTGGAAAAAGCTGCATAACTATCCGCAGCCGCGCCTGACCGCCGAAGAGCAAGCGTTTCTCGACGGCCCGGTAGAAGAAGCCTGCCGGATGGCGAATGATTTCCAGATTACTCATGAGCTGGCGGATCTGCCGCCGGAGTTGTGGGCGTACCTTAAAGAGCATCGCTTCTTCGCGATGATTATCAAAAAAGAGTACGGCGGACTGGAGTTCTCAGCTTATGCCCAGTCTCGCGTGCTGCAAAAACTCTCCGGCGTGAGCGGGATCCTGGCGATTACCGTCGGCGTGCCGAACTCATTAGGCCCGGGCGAGCTGCTGCAACATTACGGCACTGACGAGCAGAAAGATCACTATCTGCCGCGTCTGGCGCGTGGTCAGGAGATCCCTTGCTTTGCACTGACAAGCCCGGAAGCGGTTCCGATGCGGGCGCGATTCCGGACACCGGGATTGTCTGCATGGGCGAATGGCAGGGCCAGCAGGTGCTGGGGATGCGTCTGACCTGGAACAAACGCTATATTACGCTGGCACCGATTGCGACTGTGCTTGGGCTGGCGTTTAAACTCTCCGACCCGGAAAAGCTGCTGGGTGGCGCAGAAGATTTAGGTATTACCTGTGCGCTGATCCCGACCACCACGCCGGGCGTGGAAATTGGTCGTCGCCACTTCCCGCTGAACGTACCGTTCCAGAACGGACCGACGCGCGGTAAAGATGTCTTCGTACCGATCGATTACATCATCGGTGGGCCGAAAATGGCCGGGCAAGGCTGGCGGATGCTGGTGGAGTGCCTCTCGGTAGGCCGCGGCATCACCCTGCCTTCCAACTCAACCGGCGGCGTGAAATCGGTAGCGCTGGCAACGGGCGCGTATGCTCACATTCGCCGTCAGTTCAAAATCTCTATCGGTAAGATGGAAGGGATTGAAGAGCCGCTGGCGCGTATTGCCGGTAATGCCTACGTGATGGATGCTGCGGCATCGCTGATTACCTACGGCATTATGCTCGGCGAAAAACCTGCCGTGCTGTCGGCTATCGTTAAGTATCACTGTACCCACCGCGGGCAGCAGTCGATTATTGATGCGATGGATATCACTGGTGGCAAAGGCATTATGCTCGGGCAAAGCAACTTCCTGGCGCGTGCTTACCAGGGCGCACCGATTGCCATCACCGTTGAAGGGGCTAACATTCTGACCCGCAGCATGATGATCTTCGGACAAGGAGCGATTCGTTGCCATCCGTACGTGCTGGAAGAGATGGAAGCGGCGAAGAACAATGACGTCAACGCGTTCGATAAACTGTTGTTCAAACATATCGGTCACGTCGGTAGCAACAAAGTTCGCAGCTTCTGGCTGGGCCTGACGCGCGGTTTAACCAGCAGCACGCCAACCGGCGATGCCACTAAACGCTACTATCAGCACCTGAACCGCCTGAGCGCCAACCTCGCCCTGCTTTCTGATGTCTCGATGGCAGTGCTGGGCGGCAGCCTGAAACGTCGCGAGCGCATCTCGGCCCGTCTGGGGGATATTTTAAGCCAGCTCTACCTCGCCTCTGCCGTGCTGAAGCGTTATGACGACGAAGGCCGTAATGAAGCCGACCTGCCGCTGGTGCACTGGGGCGTACAAGATGCGCTGTATCAGGCTGAACAGGCGATGGATGATTTACTGCAAAACTTCCCGAACCGCGTGGTTGCCGGGCTGCTGAATGTGGTGATCTTCCCGACCGGACGTCATTATCTGGCACCTTCTGACAAGCTGGATCATAAAGTGGCGAAGATTTTACAAGTGCCGAACGCCACCCGTTCCCGCATTGGTCGCGGTCAGTACCTGACGCCGAGCGAGCATAATCCGGTTGGCTTGCTGGAAGAGGCGCTGGTGGATGTGATTGCCGCCGACCCAATTCATCAGCGGATCTGTAAAGAGCTGGGTAAAAACCTGCCGTTTACCCGTCTGGATGAACTGGCGCACAACGCGCTGGCGAAGGGGCTGATTGATAAAGATGAAGCCGCTATTCTGGTGAAAGCTGAAGAAAGCCGTCTGCGCAGTATTAACGTTGATGACTTTGATCCGGAAGAGCTGGCGACGAAGCCGGTAAAGTTGCCGGAGAAAGTGCGGAAAGTTGAAGCCGCGTAATTGAATAACGGAGCCGAAAGGCTCCGTTTCTTTATCCGCTAATTATTTAAAATTAAAGCCATCCGGATGGTTTTCCAGGCTGCCGGTCAACGCCGCGAACAGCACCGTTTTACCATCAATCGAAAGCGCATCGTTCACATTCAGCCAGGTGAGTTTCTCTTGCGACGTTTTCTCATCAATAGTCGAGAACAGCCCCGTCATCTGATTAGATTTCTCGGACCACATCACAGCGATACGTTGCGAGCCACAGTCATGCGGTTTGCACGCGCTCATCACCTGATACGTCTCATCTCCCAACGTTACGGTTTGTGCGGGAGTATAAGTACCGCCTTTCATCACCCAGGCAGGCAGCTTATGCCCTTGTACCATCTGATTAAATGCAGCTTTGGTGGTTTCGCCCTTTGCAAGGCTGCTAATGGTTAAATCATCCTGCGCCATTGCACTGGTGGCGATGACCAGAGCGGCGACTGTCGTTATTGCCTTAAACATCATTCCTCCCGAGCTTATCCTGCCCATGTTATTAACCTCCTAAAGCCTGGCGATAACACGATAATTTGCAAATCAGATATTTCCAATATCAGCATTTGTTATCAATTTATTCTGCGCTAAGGCAACTGCCTGATAAGGTGTTAAAGTTATAAAACCCTTCGCATAAAGGAGTTGTACACCGTGCCTGGTTTGAAGATTACGCTTTTGCAGCAACCACTGGTGTGGATGGATGGCCCTGCCAACCTGCGTCATTTTGATCGTCAACTGGAAGGTATTACCGGGCGTGATGTGATCGTTCTACCGGAGATGTTTACCAGCGGCTTTGCCATGGAAGCGGCAGCTTCGTCGCTAGCACAAGATGACGTAGTGAACTGGATGACAGCTAAGGCGCAGCAGTGCAATGCGCTGATTGCAGGCAGTGTTGCATTACAAACGGAGTCTGGTTCGGTTAACCGCTTTTTGCTGGTTGAGCCGGGCGGCACGGTACATTTTTATGATAAGCGTCATCTGTTCCGCATGGCAGATGAGCATCTACATTATAAAGCGGGCAATGCGCGAGTGATTGTGGAATGGCGCGGCTGGCGTATTTTGCCGTTGGTGTGCTACGACTTACGTTTTCCTGTGTGGTCGCGCAATCTCAACGATTATGACCTCGCCATCTACGTTGCCAACTGGCCTGCTCCGCGCTCTCTGCACTGGCAGGCATTGCTGACGGCCCGCGCGATTGAGAATCAGGCGTATGTGGCGGGATGCAATCGCGTCGGCAGCGATGGCAACGGCTGCCCTTATCGCGGTGACAGCCGGGTGATTAATCCACAAGGCGAGATTATCGCTACTGCCGACGCGCATCAGGCAACGCGCATTGATGCGGAGCTGTCGATGATGGCATTGCGGGAATATAGAGAAAAGTTTCCGGCATGGCAGGATGCGGATGGGTTTGAACTGGGGTGAATAGGCACTACATGTCTACATTTTCCCGGTCACCAACCCCTCAATCTTATGAACTTAACCTCGGCTCACCGTTTTCGATTCCATCCAATAAATGACCCGGTTGGATGTGGGCTGATCGCCAACAACTTTGCCATCTGCAGAGATTAGCTTCAGCTCTTTATTAGCCTCATCACCGAAGTAAATCATGCGATAGCGAAAATAACCGCCCCAGGGTTCACGTCCACCCAGCGAACTTTGCATAAACCAGGCGCGGGAGTCGTGAACCTGGTCATCATAGAGGGCCAGTAATTCAGCGCATGGCTGAGTACGCGTTCCCGTTCCCAGTGAATCAATAAAAAATTGTGGATAGAGTCCGTCTCCCATAGCCTTAATTTGCTGATATTCTTTTGCTTCATCATCGCCATTAATCAGATACACCGGATATTTAGGAATGACATCCACAAGAATCTGAATGGCTTTCTCCATGACGCTGCCGTTAATATCGCGCGTCCATCCTTTATAATCGCTCTGAAATTCTCGGGCTGCCTCTCGCAACTGATACTGAGCATTGGTTGGGTCAAGGATAGGAATGCCCTGATTACTTTCATCAAGTGTGCCATTCCCTTTCTGCTTGTTCGCCCGCTCTTTTTCAATATTTTCCATTTGTTCTTTACGCGCTTTAGCCTCTTTATCAAGTCCATCTTTATCCAGCTGTGGCGCCTTAATATAAAAAGGTTGCACAAGAAGGCTGTTATTCGCATAGCGACCGATACGCCAGGCGGTGATCCAGCCGATCTGATCGCTAATTGCGCTTTCAAGAACCTGGGCAAGTTGATAGGAGTGATAACCTTCCCTCGTATCAATCATTTCTTCTGTACCCTGCAAGGTGGTGTTCAGCAGCGTTTGTCGCCAGATGTTGAAGCGTTTTGTTAATGAATTAGCAATCGTAAATTCCTTTACGCTAGAAGGACTCATAATTCGCAGAGGCGACACACCTTTTATTAATGGAGTAACAAATTTAGAATAAACAGCAAGTGGTGCTCCTGAATCAAATGCAGCAAGATACATATCATGCAGTGCTATCTGAGAAAGAATTTCGCCTGAGTCACCACAGGACTTCCCCTGATCGCGAACGGGATAGCCACCACCGACATCAGAGTGCATCCCCGGATAGATAATTTCCGTCTGGACGAGGGATTGACCCCAGCGTAAAGCACAGCCGCTG
>OQWI01000714.1_pt1 | contig 15014 bp, 10 predicted proteins | sample 1691551 | NCBI WGS metagenome assembly OQWI01 (sample SAMN03418259, study PRJEB22391) | human gut metagenome | biome: human-gut; feature: organic feature; material: feces | host: Homo sapiens | place: Tanzania | collected 2013-01
GCTCGAAGTATAAGGTACTCGACAGGTTCGAACCGGCGTGCGAAACCGATGGAACATATCACACGGTCGCGGTCGTATTTTGCCTGGTTGACGGCAAACACTACGCCCGGCGATATGAGCGAGTCTACCACAAATCCGTCTGAAGGGTCTTCAAGGTCGGTAATCTGTCCGCGTCGTACGGGAGCATACAGCTTCAGATAGCCATCGAAGCGTGCGCCCAGTCCCATGTCCTGTGCCAGACGTATGCCCGGAATGGCATAGAACAGATTGGCAGCCTGAAGCGTGAACTCGCCGTCGCCGTACAGGATGTCGCTGATGTTGGTGAGCTGAGTGAAGTTGTCGTCCACACCCATAACGGTCACCATCTGCTGTCGGTCGCCGTAAACGGCGAGTCCCTGGTCCTCAAGCACGTCGGTAGAGACGTTCACCTGCGGCATCTGGCGTACCTGGTCGAGCACGGGATCGTCGGCAGGAGCCGTCTTGCCTTGCGTCGGCACAAGTTCAATCTGAGGGTCGAAGTTGGTGAAGAACGACGCCACGAGGTCGTGAAATCCGTTGAACACGCTCAGCACAATCACCAGTGCCATAGTGCCCACAGCCACGCCTACCACCGAAATGGCAGAGATGACGTTGATGGCGTTAGTCGACTTCTTCGAGAAGACATAGCGTCGAGCTATAAAGAACGGGAAATTCATTTCTTCAGCAGTTCGTCAATGCGTTCGATGTAGTCGAGCGAGTCGTCGATGAAGAATCTGAGTTCGGGGATGATGCGCAGCTGGTTGCGTACGCGGGTGCCCAGTTCGTAGCGTATTGTCTTCTCGTTGGCTGTTACGTTCTTGATGAGTTCCTCGGCTTTTTCCGACGGGAAAATGCTGAGGTAGGCTGTGCAGATGCTCAGGTCGGGCGACACACGGCAGCGTGTCACGCTCACCATGATGCCGTGCATGGCACGTGTCTGCGACTGGAATATAAGGCTCAGCTCCTTCTGCAGGAGTCGTGCTATACGGTTTTGTCTTGTTTCTTGCATGTTGTTTATCTGTTTAAATCTTGTTTTTAATATGCAAAGATAGTGCAAATCGGGCGCAATACAAAATGAAATGATGCAGTTCTTGTTGGAAAATGCTGTTTTGTTGTATTGGGACATTGCAAATCATGGGCAACATCATGCCTCAGTCAGGCTTGATGCATGCTATGTAGTAAACTGGCAGATAGGTCACTCCATTAGTTGTCACTACGTCTTTAGCGTTTGACAATACAAAAGCCTGATGTATGTTGTATTCCTTGATCTGTAGAAACTTATCAAGTGCACTATGTATTGTATAGTCCTTGCCCGACTTTATCTCTAATGGCAGTACAGAGAGATTTGTCATGTCGTCGATGAGATAGTCCACCTCGCCTGTTTTCTTGTTGTCGTAATAGTACAGATTGAAGCCATGCGCTCTCAGTTCCTGGGCAACTACCGTCTCGTAGACTGATCCAAGATTGATGCTTGCAACATCGTCCATGATAGCCTTTATATTGGTTCCGAAGAATATGCCGGTCAGAATCCCCACATCATTCATATACAGTTTCAGGAGATTTTTCCCACTGTTTTCTATCAACGGAAAACTCGGTTTGCTTATGGCTTTCACTTCCAGTGCAATTCCCGATGAGATAAGGTAGTCGAACTCCTCGGTGTAATCGCTCATGCGTTTGCCCTTTTTGTCCTCTATGTTCTTTGCCACTATCCGTTTCTTCTTGTTCTCAAGGTTCGACGGAATCATACTGTATATGCGTTGTATCTTCAGCCGGTTGTGTGTGTCCTCGTATCTTGCAGCGTCTACGCCATACAGATGATGTATGTTGCTTTGGATGGTTCGGACGGATGTGATGTTTTTTGTCTCTACAAATTCCTTTACGGCATCGGGCAAACCTCCTACGAGAAGATATTTCCTGAACATGTCGAGCAGTTTGCTATGAATCGCATCTGGCATGGATTTTCTTTCTGTGAAATTCCGGTGCATTGTGTCAATCACCAGCTGCCCTATGCCGTTTGCTATGAGAAACTCTTCGAAGTCCATAGGATACATATGCTTGATGACGATGCTGCCTAATGGTACTGAAGATGTGACTTTCAGCGTCACGCCAAGTAGTGAACCACTGGCTATATAGGTGAATTTGCCGTCTTCGCGCAGGAATTTCAACAGGGTGAGAAGATGGTCGTAAGCTTGTATTTCATCTATGAAAACAAGTGTTTCATGCTTGCTGCCCATCTTGTCACCGGCAATCGAACTTAATGCGAGATAAAAGTCGTCCTTTGTTCGGGCGTCGGCAAAGATGCGGTCGCCCAATTTGTCGGTTTCCATATTTATCTCGATGTAATTAGGGAATAGCCTTTTGCCTACCTCTCTTATTATATACGATTTGCCTATCTGGCGCGCACCGTCTATAATCAGAATCTTGTCAGAGCCTGATTGTAAGTGGCTTACAATATCTTTTTCAATCTTACGATATAGCATATTTACACTTTTCCTATGTTTTTACGATTGCAAAAATACACTTTTCCTACGAAATGAGCAACCAAAAACTACACTTTTCCTGTGCGTGCCATTATGCTTTCAAGTTGTAACACTTAATATTTAACATTCAATACTCAATTTTTGCTTGTCTGAAATGTGGAGTGATACGACAAATCTAATGTATATCTAATGTAGGAGGTTATGGCGTCCTCGTTCCCTTTAACTCCATCGGATTTTTCACTTTTCCCTTTTCACTTTTCCCTTTAACTCCATCGGATTTCCCAAAGGACTCCTTTTGGCTTCCAAAACGAATCCTTTTACCCTTTAAAAGGAGTCCTTTTGCATACCAAAAGGAGCCCTTTTGACTGGCAAAAGGACTCCTTTTGAAATGGGGGTATTGAAAAACTGTATTTCAAGTGTTGAAAATCTGTGTTTCAGCTTATTTCTCCTTCTTTGGTTGCAGCAGTTTCTGGTACTCGGTGGGGTTGCCGAGCAGGCGTGCAGCCTCGGCAAACTGCTTGTCGTTGCGCAGCGAGTTTTCGAGCGAACCCTTCTCGAAGTAGTATGCAGCCATGAGGTCGGCGGCAATGAGTTCCTTAATCTTCTGCTTGTTGTACGGATAGTCGAGGTCCTTGGCTATGTTGTGCTTCAGCTTCTGGCGCAGCGCCTCAAATTCGGGTTTGGCATCGTCGTAGTAGCCCTCGAAGCGTGCCAGGCTCTCCAGTTCCTTGAGTATCTTCTCGCTCACCTGGTCGTATGTGAATCCGCTCTTTATCACGCGCTGCTTGAATTGCTCGTAGTCGGCATCCGAGAGTTCGAAGTCCTTGGGGCTTGCCACGGTGGGGTGGGCTGCTATGTAGTCAATCTCGTAGTTGAGCATGATGTCGGTTGTGTCCACACGCGAGAGATAGAAGGCGATGTTGGGCAGCGAGTCGGGCTTCACTTCGATGTCGGGCTTGATGCCACCGCCGTCGCGCACGATGCGTCCGGCAGCTGTGCGGAACTCGTGAGTGAGCGAGTCGGGCACGTTCTCGGCTACATATCCGTTGTCGGTGTGCTTGTAGCGCAGGGCCTGGATGCATCGTCCCGAGGGTATGTAGTATTTGGCTGTGGTGAGCTTCAGCTTGCCGTTGTATGGCAGCGATACGTTTGGTATCTGCACCAGACCCTTGCCGTAGGTGCGTGTGCCCATGATTACGGCACGGTCGTAGTCCTGCAGCGTTCCGCTCGTTATCTCGCTGGCGCTGGCTGTAGCCTCGTTGACGAGCACCACGATAGGCATCACGGTGTCGAGAGGCTCTACGGTGGTGTTGTAGCTGCTGTTGGCGTTCTTCACCTTGCCCTTCATCGAGAGCAGGTGGCGGCCCTTGGGTATGAACATGTTGAGTATCTGCAGTGCTTCCTGCACCGAGCCGCCGCCGTTGTTGCGCAGGTCGAGCACCAGTCCCTTTATGCCTTGCTTCTTCAGGTCGATGAATGCTCGGCGCACGTCTTTGGCGCTGTTCTCCAGATACTGGTTGTAGTTGATGTAGCCGATGCCGCCCTTTTGCATGCCGTAGTAGGGCAGATAGGGCATCTGTATGGCTTTGCGTTGCACCTTGACGGTCATCTTCTTGCCCGTCGACGGGCGCTGAATCTTCAGCACCATCGTTGTGCCAGGCTCGCCACGCAGGTGGTCGCTGACGTATGCAGTGGTCTTTCCAACCATCGATTCGCCGTCGATGCTCAGTATCATGTCGCCCTTCTTCAGTCCGGCTTCGGCAGCCGGCATTCCCTCGTAAGGCTCGTTGATGATGACGTGCTTGCGTGTGAAGCTGTAGCTTATTATCGAGCCGATGCCCGCATATTTGCCCGTCATCATCTGCTTGTACTCTGCCGCCTTGTCCTCGGGGAAGTAGTCGGTGTATGGGTCGAGCGAGTGCATCATCGAGCGTATTGCCGTTCCGATGGTTTTGTCGGCATCGAGCGAGTCGACGTACATCAGGTCGAGGTTGCGGTAGATGGCGTTGAAAATGTCAAGGTTCTTTGCCACGCGGAAGTTGTGGTCGCTGGTGTTCTGTGCCAGTATTGGCATAGCCACAGCCATGAATGCCATCAGCATCAGGCTGCGCATTGTTTTGGTGTATTTGCGTAGGTACATGTCTTGTTGGTATAATGTTGCTATATTAATAATATGTGTATGTCGTAGACTGATGCAAAAGTAATACATTAACCTCACAAAACACTCGTTTTGTTCCTTATTTTACGTATTGACAAAGAAAAATTACATAATTTGCGAAAATTTCTTGCTAAAAGTTTGGCGGAACGAAAAATAACCGCTAACTTTGCACCCGCAATCAAGAAAACAAGATTGCTCAAACATAATGCTTCAATAGCTCAGTTGGTTAGAGCACCTGACTGTTAATCAGGGGGTCGTTGGTTCAAGTCCATCTTGAAGCGCAAAAGAAAAGCCTCGCAAGTCGAAAGATTTGCGAGGCTTTTCTTTTTTCAATTATCAACTTTTAAATTCTCTTTATCACAACCTTCTGTTCCTTTCCTTTCTTGTTTATGAACTTAATCACCGCCTTGTTGCCCGACAATGGTGCAAAGGCTTTGGTCGTTGCTTCACGCATATCGAGTTTGTTGTCAAACCGATGTCCGTTCACCTCCACTACGCGGTCGCCGCTGTGAATGGCAAGACGTTTGTCCCATACTATTCCGGCGCGCAACCATCCGTCGGGCGTTACGGTGAGCACAACGTCCCAGTCGGGCTGGTATAGGTTGGGCGTGGAGTCGGAGTGGGGACTGAATGCGAAGGTGTCGTGTATGTAGTCGATTGTTATGTCGCCATAGGCAAGCAGTCCGGTGCCGATGCGCGATGTCGGATTGTCGGTGGCTATGCAGCAAACGTTAGCCAGCTTGTAGCCTGCCAGGGCGAGCGTGTCTGTGCATACGCGTACCTTGCGTGTTGCGGCTTCAACGCCTCCAACGCCCATCGACGAGAATCCCATGCCTTCGCCAAGCGTACGGATGCCTTGGGTGTGCTGTGCTGCAAGCTCATCGTGCTTATGGCGCGACATTACGTATACGCGGTCCTCGCCGCTGTCGAACATGACGGTGTCCGTGGCATTGCCTATCTGCAGCGGAACAAGGGCAAGCATGGGGTGGGGCGGCATTGCCACATAGCGTGTCCCGCTGTCGGCATCGGCAGGCGCAGCCGATGCAAATACAGCCTTGTGCTCGCGTCCGTATATGCTCAATGTGCCCATTTTCAGCAGCGTGTAGCCTATGAGTCCGTCGATATGGAACAGGCTGAACACGGGATTGTCCTTCATGTCAAGCTCCAGTGCCTGCACCTTCTGGAAGTTTGTGCTGCCCAGCTTGAGCGATCCGAGCATCAGCACGCGCGTCTTTACGGGGTTGCCATTACTGTCGCTTGCCGTTATTTCCTGCTCGGCACTGATGCCAGCCTTTCGTGCGAAATCAGACGAAAGGGCGCACGGTGCTCCCGTATCGAGCACGAAGCGACCCTTCACTCCGTTCACTTCGGCGCTGACTATCATCTTGCCACGCTCCATAGCGTAAGGGATGGTAACGGAAAATTGTGCGTGTGCCGCCATACAGAAGACGCTTGCCATGAGGGCAAGCGTCATTGTCTTTAAGTATCTCATGATTGTAGTGCTCATTTCAGTACCTTTGCCAGTGTCTTGTCGAGCGAATCGGCAGACAGATTGGTTGCCATGACTGTGCCGTCGGGCGACAGCAGCATGGTGTAAGGTATGGCGTTGACGTGATATATGGCTGAGGCTACGCTGTCGGGACCTCCCTTGAGGTCGGACATGTGGTGCCATGGCAGCTCAAGGTCCTTTGCTGCCTTCTGCCAGGCGTCACGGTTGGTGTCGAGCGAAATTCCTACTACGTCAAAACCACGGTCCTTATACTTGTCGTAGACGTTCTTCAGAGCCGGCATCGACTTACGGCAGGGGGCGCACCACGATGCCCAGAAGTCTACAAGTACATACTTGCCCTTGCCGGCGAAGTCGCTCAGAGCTACCGACTTGCCTTCGATGTTCTGCGCACGGAAGTCGACAAACTTCTTGCCAACCCACTCGTTCTTCTTCTTGTCAGCCACTTTGCGACGGCTCATCACCTTAATGAATTCGGCATTAGCCTTGAGTTCGGGACTTGCCTTTGCCTCAATCTCGTCGAGTTCGGCTGCCGAGAGATTGCGCCAGAACGACGGCAACTCTATGGCAGGAAGCACATTGTCGAGGTTGGAGAATATGAAGTCGCGCTCCATGGTGTACATTTCAGCCGAATACTTGTTGTATTCAGCCTCCAGCTGTTTCATCTTAGCCGAGTCGGCGGGCATGTTCAGCTTCGAAGCTTCGCCCATAACACGATACATCTCAAGGTTGCACGGACGCTTGCGGGCGTTGAATGCAGCCAGTCGGGCGTTGAGCGGAGCGCCACCTGTAGTGGCATCGGCAAGCGAAGCCTCTACAGTTCCGTTCTCGATGATAACTTTCAGCGCAGCACCGGCAGCTGTTATGTAAGCCACTTTGCGCATGTCGGTCTCACCCTTGAAGTTGAACTTGCCGTTCTTTACGACTGTGCTGTCAACGGGAATCGAACCCTGGTCGAGGAATGTAAGGTAAACCTTGGCACCCTCAATCTGATTGCGTGTGTCGCCGTTGATGTTGTACTTCACCTGGGCGGAAGCCGCAAGCGACAGCATTGCTGCCGCAAGCGAAATGAATATTCTTCTCATTTTGATTTCTGTCAGTATTGTTTTTTAGTTGTAACTAATTGTTGTCTGGTTGTTATTGGGCATCCTTAACGCATCTGACGCTGAACGCTACGCTGCGATAACCGTTCTCGATGCGTGTGTCGCCACGCCATATCTTGGGCGAGAACAGTGTGAGGATGCGATACTTTGCTACCTTTGCGATGCTTGACTTGTCGTCGTCGCCGTTGGGATCGTCGTCATCTGCACGTGTAGTAGTGCCTTCCGTTGAACCCGATACGTCTACCTCGCGAATGTCACTTGTCCAGAAGTAGGCACCTTCCTGCTTCTTTATGTAGTTCATACCGTTGGTCTTGGGTACGTAGGCGTTGCATCCGGCAAACAGAGCGTTGAATCCTGAGGCTCCTCCTTGCTTCAGATAGTCGCCTGCATTGATTCCGCGCCATGTGTTGTCGAGGTCAATCTGCGATTGCTCCATGCCCAAAGCTGCCTCCAGCTTCTTCCAGTCTTCGTCAGAAGGAAGACGCCAACCCTCGGGTACGGCAGCCAGAGCGGCTTCGTAAGTGTACAGATAGCCGTACTCCGACGAATAGTTGCCGTTCTCCTTATCTATCTTCTCCGACTGCTCCTTGGCAAGTTTCTTGCCCTCACGCTCACCCTTTTCCTTCTCAGCAACGGTGACACGGGCTTTCATTACATCCTTGAAGTCGGTAGCGAAGAAGGCTGAAATGTCGCCTCCCATCATCTCTTCCAAAGCGTCATAGTCATCCCAACTGCAAACGGGGTCGTTGCCGAACATCATGCCATTGAGTACGTACGAACCCATGCTATTGTAATCGGTGGGGTTAGCGGCAGCCGTTTCGTCAGCCACTTGACATGCCAATGCGTTCCATTCTTCGGGCGAAAGAGGTATTGCCCCAGCCTTGAATGTTTCCTCATTGTACACGTAGCAGCCTACCGACGAGCCTCCCTCCATATAGTAGTCGAGGTTTTCTGCCATCCAAATCTGGTTGCCTATTTTTATACACTTGTAAGTATGTCCGTCGCGTTGGTCGACAAAGTCCTCTGTCTGTGACACTACGTTCGGGTTGAAGTTGTCGGCTGTGGCATCATCGTCGCTGCATGCGCTGAGCATACCGACACTTAGCACCGTTGCCAACATATACATATATTTCTTCATAACGTGTCTGTTTTAATTTGTGAGTTTGACGTTCTACAGTTCCACCTGCAAAGTCTCGGTTATGTACTTTGCCAGAATGTCGTACTTCTTCATTACGAGTGTGCTCTTGCCGTAGCGCTCCTTAAACTTGGCAGCACCCAGGTCGAGCATCTTTGTGACGAAGAATTGGATGTCGTCGTCCTTCGATGGCGTATTGAGGTGACCCATTGCACCGTCAAGATAGCAGTCGCCGCAGATGAAACCGTACTTGCCTGCCTCGGCTGTAATCTCTGTACGTGCGGTATTGAAAGCCTCCTCGGTCCAACCGCGGTTGGGGTTGAACACGCTATATGGATTCTTGGCGCATGATGCCTCGTATGCACCTTCGTTCCAAATCACATTGGGAGCGAGCTTGCCATTCTTCCATTTGGCTTCGGTAAAGTATTTGAGAGTAGAGCCAATGGCCTGCCATTCCTTGCCATAATAGCCTCCCTTGTCGCTGACAGCGTAAAAACGTGCGGTGAGCGACGAGTTGAGTTTCACCTTGTCTATCACCGTTTTGCTGATGATGGCAAGGCTCAATGAGTCGAGCTGACGGTCGGTCATGTCGCGCAGTTTTGCCAAAGCCAGCACGCGGAAGTTGCTTACGTACTGATAGTCGGTGGTCTCTGTGCCCTTGATGCGGTGTATGCTGTCGGTGAGCAGAATGGTGAACGGGCGCATCGACTTGCTTACTTTGCGCAGATGAATGTCAACAAATCGCAGGGCGTTGGTCTGCTGTTCGGCATCTTTCAGATAGTCGAACACATACTTGCTGCCCTTCGATGAGTTGCTGGTGAAGTCCCAGTTGAGGTCGAGCGTTTCGCTCTTGTAGAGCGGTTTGCCAAAGTGGTCCTCGCCGACGTACTCCTTGGTGATGGTGTCGGTGAAGAAAACCGACACTCCATACTGCTTGTACACCTCATAGCAGCGGTGCTGTATGGGGTCGGAAGGGTCGTCCTGCATGACGTAAGGCGACGAGAAATCGATCTCGGGCTTTAGTGCATCTTCGCCACACGAGAACAGAACGGTGGCTACGGCACACATTATTATATATGATAGTCTTCTCATATTGTAGTTCTTTTAAGCGTTATTCATCCTCCGTCTTGATGAGCACACCCTTGAGTACGGGTTCGCGCTTCTGACGTGGGTTCTTCTCTAATTTGTCAAACTCTTGTATATCGCTCGGAATGGCGAATACGTATGCGGGATCGTCGGGTTCGAGATTGTATACGTAAGAGTAGCGATAGGTTCCCTTGTTGCTGTCGGGCACGTTCAGAACGTGTGTTATGGTGCGCTTGTAGGGATGTGCTGTGCATACGGCATAGCGACGAAGGTCGAACCAGCGTTGTCCTTCGAAGCACAGTTCCTTGCGTCGTTCAAGGCGTACCTGGTCAATCAGCTCCGTACCGGTGTACTGCTGGTCGGCATAATCGGCAATGCGGTTGCGGCGCAACTCGTTGAGAGCGGCGCAGGCATCGGCTTCCTTGCCGTTCTGCATGGCACATGCTTCAGCCTTATTGAGCCACGCTTCGGCTGCACGCAGAGTGTATATGGAGCCAACACGTGAACGGTAGTCCTGTTCGCGATGATACTTGTGTGCCAAAGCCAATGAGTCTACGGGCGTGTTGTCCATCTGTGTCTGATACTCGAAGAATGTTGTCTTGCGCAAATCGTTGTCGTCGTAGAGGTCGTACAGCTCCTTGGCTACGCAGTAGTTGCCGGTACGGCCGTCAAACACGGCTCCCGACACGAAGTTAGAACCCTGCGAGAAGATTATTTCGGGGTTCTGCTCGGTCAGGAAGTAGGCTCCTTCGTAGTCTTCCGAGTCCGGTTTGGAGTTGAGAAGGTCGATAGTAGCCAGCTCAACCTTTTCGCTGTGCATCACAGCATCAGCCTTTTTCTCGGCTTCTTCCCAATTCTGCATGTACAGATATACTCGGCTCAGGAGCAGGTCGGCGGCTTCTGCCGATGCACGGTAGAGTCGGTGGTCGTCAATCTGCGGACTCTTGGTGAGGAAATCCTCAGCCTTCAGCAGGTCGTCTACAATCTGACTGTACACTTCCTTCATCGTTGCGCGATGGAACTGTTCGGTCTCTACGTACGGGGTGAGCTTCAGCGGCACGCAAGGGTCGCTCTCGCATGTGGCTGGGTTGTATGCCTTGCCATAGAGATTGGCGAGCATTAGATAGTACTGTGCACGTTCGAAGTGTGCCTCGCCTTGCACTCTGTAGTAGGCGGCGAGCTTCTCGTCGGTGTTGTGCGGCATGTCTACGATCTCGTCGAGAATGACGTTGACGTTGTTGATGCGCTTGTACAGGTCTTCCCATGTACGCTTGTCGCTCGCTACCGAGCCCGATTCGTAGTTCTTGCCCACCTCCAGCTGCCATGCAAAGTAGCCGAACATGCCGCTGAGGTATGTGCTCCACGTGTTCCAGATGTTGCCCGACGCCATAGAGCTGTAGCCCGTGTTGACGTCGTCGTCGATGATGTTGAGGAATCCGGCGTATGCCGATGACGGTCCGTTGTAGTCGGCTATGCTGGGCATGTAGACGCTTCCGAGCAGAGTCTCGTCGAGGTGTGACACCTCAGTGGCTGTTATCTTGTCCTGCGAATACTCGTCGAGAAAGTCGCCACAAGATGTTGTGGTGAGTGTAGCGGCGAGCGCTAATGCCATATATATATTCTTTTTCATTGTATCTGCCTCCTTGTTTTTTAGAATGATACGTCAAGACCGAACGTGTACGACGGGCGCAATGACATACCGACACCGGTAGAGCTGGCCTGTGTCGGGTCCTGACCGCGCAGCTTAGACGATGCTATGGTGAATACGTTGGTCATGTTGAAGTTGAGCGTGAGGGTCTTCACGAACGAGCCTTTGAGTATGCTCGACGGGAAGTTGTAGCGCAGCGTGAGGTTGCTGAGCTTCATGTAGTCGCCCGAAACGACGCGCAGGTCGGAGTAGTCGTACATGTCCCATACGCTCTCGGCGAATGTCACGATCTTGCCCGTAACGCTTCCGGTCTTCGACCAGTGCGACTGGTAGTTGTAGTAGTCGTCGCTCGACGGGCTGAGCAGAGTAGGAATGTTGGTGTATTTCTCGTCGCCCGGACGCTGCCAGCGGTTGAGGAACTCCTCGCGTACGTTCTTCTCTGCCGACACACCTGAGTTGATGGGCTGGAAGAGCTTGAACAGACGTACCTTCGAACCTACACGGTAGTTGAAGAAAGCGCTTAATGAGAGGTTCTTCCATGTGAGCATTGTCGAGAACGAACCGGTCATCTTCGGGCTGCGGTTGCCCGAAACTGTCATGACCATAGGCACCACTTCTGCCAGAGTCTTGCCCTCGATCATATACTGGCGGTCCTCATAGTCGTCGAACATAGGCACGCCGTTGACTGGCGAAACGCCGAGGAACTTGTACGAATAGAATGTGCCCACCGACTGACCGTTGACCAGTGCCGTACCGTTGAGGTAGTCGCTGAGTGCATATTCGGCTGTTGTGGCGCTCTTGATGTTGTTGCTTGTCCATGAGGCGATAACGCTGAGGTAGAGTCGCCAGTCGCGTGTCTGCAGCGGAGTGCCGCTGATGCTGAACGAACCGCCGTGGTTGTCGAGTGCGCCACGGTTCATCAGATAGCTCGTTACGCCGTTGACGGTAGACACCTTGGTGTCGATGATGGCGTCGCTGGTGTGCTTCCACCAGATGTCGGCACCTATAGAGAGGCGTCCGTTGAACATGATGATGTCGGTACCGAGGTTGGTTGTGCCGGTCTGTTCCCAACGGAGGTTGGGGTTGGGTAGTCCTGATATGGTCGACACGTATTCGCCGTAGAACGAGTCCATTGTGCCTTGTGCAAGCTGGAGGTTGGGCGATGAGTTAGGAATGTTGCCCGTCTTACCGTATGAAGCCTTGATGTTCCACTGGTTGATGAGTCGTGAGTTCTCGCCGAAGAATGTCTTCATCACATTCCAGCGGCCCGAAACCGACCATACAGGCAGGAACTTCTCGTTGCTGCGCGAACCGAACTGGTTGCTGGCATCGAAACGTGCACTGGCTCCGAGTGTGAAGTACGAGTCGTAGTCGTAGCGCATGTCGGCGTATCCACTCAACGAGTTGGACTTGCCGTTGCCTATCGACATCTTGTTGGAAGCAAGCCATTTCTTGTAGTAAGGATACAGGTCGAGGTCGTCGCTGGTCATTGTGGCGTATTTCATACCGCGGTCTTTGTAGAATCCGCGGGTGTTCTGTGCGTTCGATTTGGTGCGCGATGTGTTCACCTCATAGCCCAATGTCACCTGCAAGTTGTGCTTGCGCTCGCTGTCGAGATACTGGTTGTAGTTGGCCTGGAATCTTGAAGTAAGGCTCTCGCCGTATGTGTTGCTGGTGTTGTAGACGCCACCGTAGGGCAGTTCGCAGTAGCCCGACTCGCCCGAGATAGGCTTGTCGCCAGCCTCGCCGTTCTTCAATATTGCCACGTAGTTGGTGTTCTCGCCGTACCATGTAGCCTGAAGTGTAGAGCTGCGCTGATAAGAAGCCGATGCCGAGAGGGTAAGAATGTCCTTCAGACGCCATGTCAAGTCGCCCATAGCCATAATGGTGTTGCCGTTGTACTCGCTCGACGAGTTCTCCATCTCGTTCAGGATGTTGTAGTTGTACAGATTGTTCACCTTCTGGCCATTGCCCACGCTGTAGCCGTGGTTCTTGTAATAGTAGAGCGAACCGTCGGCGTTGTAAGCCGGCAGGGCACGGGTTGTCTCGTAGGCGTATGTCAGCGGGTCGACATTGCTGGGCAAGTGGTTCTTCTTCTGGATGTTGCCGTTGATGGCGATGCGCGCCTTGAGGTTTTTTGTCAGGTCAGACGTGATGTTCATGTTGGCTGTGTAGCGGTCGACATACTGCGTCTTGACAGTACCGTTCTCGCGAGTGTAGCCTACAGAAGCGTAGTAGCGTGTGTTCTCCGAACCTCCCGACACGTTCACGGTGTGCGACATTGTCACGGCATCGCGTGTCAGCAGCTTGAACCAGTCGGTGTTCATGGTCTCATAGCCCTGCACTTCGTCGAGGAATTCGTCGTACGAGGTCTGTGCCGTCTGATAGCGGTAGAAGGCTCCCTCGTATCCTACGAGCGGCATGCTTTCAGAGAATTTGTAGTGCATATCGCACAGATCCTTGCCGAACTGTACTCGCTGCTGCGAGTTCATGAGTCGTATGTTGTTGTCGGTATAGCGCGGACGGCGTGTCAGCTTGGTCTGGTTTGAATAGCGTATAGTAGGCGGACCGGCCTTACCGCGTTTTGTAGTTACGACGATAACACCGTTAGATGCGCGTGTACCATAGAGTGCTGTGGCGGCGGCATCCTTCAGAACGTCGATACGCTCGATGTCCTGCGGGTTGATGCCCTGGATGGCGTTGCCTATATAATTAATGTAGTCGGGGTCGTTGAGCTGGTCGGCTGACACGTCGACAGGGTCGCTAAGTACGAAACCGTCAAGCACCCACAGCGGCTCACGGTTGCCCACAAGCGTAGAAGTACCGCGCACACGCAGACGTGCAGTGGCACCTACTTCGCCAGAGTTGAGGTTGAATTCAAGGTCAGGAATGCGTCCTTCAAGTGCCTGGTCGACGGTTGTCATGCCCGGCATGAGTACATCTTCCATCTTTACCGTTGTGGCAGCCACGGTACTCTTGCGCTTGTCGATGCTGCCGTAGCCCGTAATGATGACGTCGTTGATGCTGTTGGCATCGTCTTCGAGCACGATGCTGAGGCGTTTTGTGCCCACCTTGCGTCGCACGGTCTTCTTTCCGATATACGAAATGTCCAGTTGGTCGCCGGGATGGCATCCCACGAAGGTGAAGTTGCCGTTGACATCGGTCAGTACAGTACGTTTAGTACCTACCAGTTTTACGGTTACGCCAATGAGAGGCTCGCCGTCGGTGTCAGCGACGTGGCCGCTAATACTGTGATTCTGTCTCTGTTGTTCTGTCTGTTGTCGGTTTCCGCCAGCCTTACCGGCGGCTTGTGCCTTTGCCGGAGTGGCATGCTGGAAGGCGAGTAGACAGCACATCAGCGACACGCTCAGTAACTCTTTTTTCATACGCCTTAATGTTTATGGTTTTATGTATAGATTGTTTGTCTCTCTAACTGTTTGTATTTTAATAGTATACAATGATTTATTGTCGGGGTGTAACAATGTGTGTTTCATGTGATTGTTATCGGTTGCAAAAATATAAAAATAATTTCAAAAAGAAACTTTTTGTTACTTTTTTTTTCTTTCGTTTTGCCTTGGTTTTTCAAAAGGACCCCTTTTGCATTCCAAAAGGACTCGTTTTGCATCCCAAAAGGACTCCTTTTGCTGGGTAAAAGGACTCGTTTTGCAGGGTAAAAGGACTCCTTTTGGAAATCCGTTGGATTTCAAGGGAAAAGTGAAAAGAGAAAAGTGAAAAATCCGTTGGATTTTGCTTTGTCCGGCATTTCGGTTGAGAATATATGAAGTTCGGGTTTAAGAATGGACTTGCCATGCAAACTGTAGGAGGAGGGTGTGTCAAAAGTCAGTTATATGGGTTGAATGCAACAAATGTAGGAGGGTA
>OQWI01000716.1_pt1 | contig 15001 bp, 8 predicted proteins | sample 1691551 | NCBI WGS metagenome assembly OQWI01 (sample SAMN03418259, study PRJEB22391) | human gut metagenome | biome: human-gut; feature: organic feature; material: feces | host: Homo sapiens | place: Tanzania | collected 2013-01
ACCCTTTGCGACAACGCACATGTTGTCTACTTCTTTTGAATAAATCATAATCGGTTATAATAATTTAAATTATTAATGTGTAAAGTCTTTTCTACGAAAGCGGCATAAGCTTTTAAGGCTCACACCCTTTACGCTTACAAAATTACAAAAAAAGAATTATACTATACCTATTTTGAGGTATTTTTTTGTTTTCATTTCACGAATTATGCATTATTTGTTTTTTGTTTGCACAATAGGACATCTATAGTGTCGGCATCGCTTTTCACTAATATCCAGGGTTTTGCGCGAGATTCGGGTTCAGTTCGCGGGCTTTTTGCGGAATCGGGAACACTATAGTGTATCGCTTCTTGTCGGCAGCTGACGGTGTGTGGATGTCGTACGGCTCGCAGTAGGTGCCGAAGCGTATCATGTCCTGCCGACGCCAGCCTTCCCACACGAGTTCGAGCAAACGCTCGTCGAGGATGTTAGCGAGTGTGGCTGCAAGCGAGGGCATTCCGGCGCGCGAGCGCACGGCGTTGAGTTGCTCGTCGCCCGACTCTCCGTTTCTCACCTTTGCCTCTGCCTTCATCAGCAGTACGTCGGCGTATCTGTAGAGCACGATGTCGTTGTCGGGCAAACGTCCGTCGGAGTAGGCTGTGCGGTCTACCTCGTATTTCTTCATGCGTGCTCCTGCCGTCTCGATGTATTTGCTTGCCGTGAGGTTCTGCTCAACAGCGAGCGGCATGTACTGGAGCGGCGTGCCGTCGTCGAGGGTTACGTACTTGCCGTCAACCTCTACCCTGCCCGTGTAGAAGTTAAGTTCGAGGCGCGTGTCGGGCGAAGCTGTGCCGTAGCCGTTCACAGCCATGGTGTGCAGCGTGGCGCATGTGCCATTCTCTGAAGCGCCGGCGTATGCACCGCCGTGTGCGTAATGGCGCGAGCGGAAAAGATAGTGAAACTCGTTCAGATAGAGCATCTTGTCTAACGGAATGGTAAAGATGTTCTCTTTCGAGTTTTCGTTGTGCACGGCGAAGTTGCTTGCATAGTCGCTCTCGAGCGAATATCCGGCAGCTGCTATCAGGTCGCAGTAGTGGATGCAGGTCTGCCATGCGTTCTTCTGTGTGCCGTCGATGTCGAAAAATATCGTCTTGCCGTCTGGTCGTGACGCGTCGGTCCAGTTGTTGTCGGTGTACACTTCGGCGTTGAGGGCGAGTTTGGCAAGCAGGAACCATGCCACGGGACGCGTCACCCTACCGTAGTAGCTGCCCTGCAGATTGCTGTGCTCAAGGGGCAGAAGCGGCGCCACGGTCTGCAGCTCGTTCACGATATAGCCGAACACTTCGCTGCGCTCGCTCTGTCGTATGTCGGCTGTCTTTTGCGTTGTCGACTCAAGTATGGGTATGCGTCCGAACATGTCCATAGCATAATAGTAGAACATGGCTCTAACGGCTCTTACTTCCGCCTTGTACTCGTCACGCTGTCTGTCTGTAAGCAGCGCCTTGTACTGGTCTATCGTCTCCAGCGACTTTGTGGAGAGCACGATAACCTTATAGAGATATTTCCAGACGTTGTACAGATCGGTGTCGGTGGCAGTCCATGTATGGTTGTACATGTTTTGCCAGAGTCCGCCGTCATACCAGTTGCCGCCGCGTATGGGCATGATAGCCTCGTCGGTGGTCAGTGTGTTGTAGTCGTATATGCCGCGGCATGTGCCCTGCAAACCTTCGCCCTCCTCGTGTGCACCGATGTAGTTATACAGCGAAGCTACGGCGTTGATATACAGGCTGTTGGCAGAGTCGTAAATATTCTGCTCAGGCACCTGATCTTTTGGTGTCTCGTCGAGACAACTCGTCAGCGAGAGCGAAAGGGCGAGAACAGACAATGCGAAGAATCTATGTTTCATAGTCGTTAATCGTTACGTTGGTAAAGACATTTCGGGATGTTTAGAATTGCACGCTCACTCCTATGGAGTAGGTTCGGTAGGTAGGATAGCAGCGTTTGTCGTCGATGCCCATTGACGAGTTGACAACATAGGAGTTGATCATCGGTGTCAGTCCGCTGTAGGACGTGATGGTGGCGAGGTTGTTGACGCTGCACGACACGCGCAGCGAGCGCACTATGTTGCTCTTCACCGGCACGTTGTAGCCTATGGTGAGATACTCGAAGTTGAGATAGTCGCCACGTTCGAGCCAATAGTCAGACACGTTCTGGTCGACGATGTTACGTTCGGGCGCACCTTTCATCACGTTGTATATCGGGAACGACGACATGTTGTTGTATGCCAATGCCGTACCGTTGAATATCTTGTGTCCGAAGGCTCCGTTCATCTGCAGCGACATATAGAAATTCTTGTAGCGCAGCGATATGTTGGAGCCGAGCGTTGCCTTTGGCGTGGCTTGTCCGCAGATGCGTCGGTCGCCACCGTCGCCGAAGTCGATAGTGCCGTTGTTGTCGAGGTCTTCTATCCTATACTTCATTGTGCCCTGCTCGTCCTTGTAGAGTCCGGTGCAATGGGGCAGATAGAACACACCCAAGGGTTGTCCTACTATCTGGTAGAGCACGTGGTTGTTGTCACCGCCGTTCTGACCGGCTCCGTCTATTGAACCGATGGCTGTGATGTTGGCAGCCGACATATTCATGCCGTTATAGTTGCCGGAGAGCGACAGCAACTTATTCTTCTGGAACGAGAGGTTCATGCTCACGTTCAGGTCTATATCCTTTGTCTGCACCGGAGCGATAGAGAAACCAATCTCAAGACCCTGGTTAGACATAGCTCCGATGTTTGCCAACAGCTTGTCGTAGGCGAACGGCGGCACGGGCACGTCGTAGGAGTAGAGCATGTCGGTGGTCTTAGAGTAGTAGTATTCGGCGGTAAGCATAAGGCGGTTGTGCCACAGTCCGATCTCGCCACCGATATTGAACGTCGACTTTGCCTCCCATTTCAAGTCGGGGTTGTTGTTGCGTATGGTGCCGAGCGTCACAGTCGGCGTGTTGTTGACGGGTACGATGCCCGTCTGCTGCACGTTGTTCATGGTTGTATAGGCGGATATGCCGCCCAGATTGCCAGAACGTCCGTAACCGGTGCGCAGTTTCAGAGTGTTTATTCCGCCGAAACCGCTTAAGAAGCGCTCTTTCTTAACGTCCCATTCTGCCGAGACAGATGGGAAGAAGCCCCATGTATGGTCGTCGCCCACCATAGACGAACCGTCGCCACGCATAGTGAGCGTCAGCTTATACTTATTATATAATGTATAGGAGGCGTTTGCCATGACCGACGCCAGCGACTGGTCTTCGTAGATGCTGCCCGTAGCGCCATACGGACGCGACGCAGTGACTCCGATGTTGTCGTATCCGAACTCGTTTGTTGTTATGCCCTTGGCGCGTGTCCAGAATGCCGTGCGTTCCAAGTAATGATATTCGGTGGAGAGTCCGGCAGACAGCGAGTGGATGCCCCAGGTATGGGCATAGTCGAGCGAGACATTGCCGAGATACTCCTGTTTCTTGAACTCGCCGCGATATACGTTGCCCTGCGCCCATAACCATGTCGGGCAGAACTCAGAGTTCTCGTTTGAGGTGTACGAGTAGCTACCGAATGCCGACAGATTGAGCGACGGCGCAAGCTTGTAGAGCAGTCGCATGTGGGTATTGAAGTACATCTCCTTCTGGTCGTTACGTTCGGCAAGTACGGCAGAAGGCGGATTGATATGATATGCAGGACCGTTCTTTGTCCAGTTGCCGTTGGCATCGCGTCCGGCAGGGTAAGTAGGGTTCTGGCATGCAGCTGAGTAGAACAGCATCTGAGTGTCGAAGATGTCATTGTTCTTGTATGTAGATCCGAACACACCGAAGTCGCCGACGAGACGGTTGTCGAAAGCATGCTGCGTGACGTCAATCTTTGCCACAAAATTGTTGTAGTCCTTGGTCTTTATGATGGTGTTATGGTCGATATAACCGAACGACGCACGATAGTTCGACTGTTCCGAGCCACCGCTGAAAGCCAGGTAATGGTTCTGAACAAAGCCGGTTCGAGTGATTACGTCGTAGAAGTTGTTTTTGTATCCGCCGTTGTTGGCGTACACCCCGAGGCGTTTGGCAGTAGCAAGATATTCGTCAGCCGACAGCATGTCGAGTTTCTTTGACATGGCTTCCAGTCCGATGTTTGTCTCGTAAGATATCTGGAACCCTTTACCTGTGCCCCTCTTTGTCTTCACCTCGATAACGCCCGACGCACCGCGCGAGCCATAGAGGGCGGTCTCGGCGGCATTCTTAAGCACCGAGAAACTCTCTATATCGGCAGGATAAATGGTGGAGAGTGTGGCAATGTCGCTTGTCACGCCGTCGATGATGACGAGAGGGTCGTTGCCTCCGACTATAGACGTGGTGCCGCGCACTCGCACAGACGAGAGCTGCGCCATACGGTCCATGCCATTCGAAGTAACGTTAACACCGGCTGCATTGCCGTTCAACACGTCGAGAGCATTGTTTACGATACCTTTGTTCTGTACCTTCAGGTATGTGGAGATCGTGTCGCGCTGCACGTTCAGCTCCTGCACCTGAGCAGTGGCAGATGCTGGTATTTGCAGCGAGACGACTGCCGCTGCAAATATGTATTGATGTGGTTTCTGGAGTTTCTTCATCTGTTCACAGTATGTTTAGGGTCTCTCTGAAATGTTTGTTTTATGCCGCTAAATTACAAATTATTCTGCAATTAAGCAAATAGACACATGCCATGTTGTCGCCACGAACCTTTTTTGTGTTAAAACGTGAGGTAATGTTTTGCCAATCAGACAATAATAGGTAACTTTGCAGAAAATCTATAATACAACAAATCAATTTTTTTTATTCCAAAAACAATGAAACAACTTTTACGTAACGTAAGCGCACTGATGGCTTTGGTTTTCGTCAGTGTGTTGGGCATTGTTGACGCTAAGGCTGAGACAATCACCCCCCCCAATTGGTAACGACGTATGTCTGTTGAGCTCGCTCGACCTGACAACTGTCACTTATTTCAACGACGATAATAAGAATAAGGTGTATGCCGACAAGGCAACATTCGGTACACCGCTTATTATAGCCGGCGACACTTACACAACGGGTGTAGGCACACATGCTCCTTCAAAATTTGTGGTGAAGGTGAATGGTGCCAAAAGTTTTCACGCTATTTTCGGTATTGATGCAGCAGCGCCTACCCAGGCTAAGCACGGCATCGTTGACTACACTGTCACTACTTACAACAGCAGCAAGCAGGCTACGACTGTGAAGAGTGGCACTATCACTGTCAACGACGCTGCAGGCACAACGGTCGACGTAGACCTTACCGGCGCAGTATACCTCATCCTCAACTTCGACAAGGGCGAAGAGGCTTGGGGCGACCACGTAGATCTCGGCAACGCCTACTTCAAGTACGCTGGTACAGCTCCGCAGCTCATCAACGAGTCGGACATGTGGCAGGGTGGCTCTAACGTAGTTACTATCCCGGACGCTCCTTGGGGTCAGGAATACATCCGTCTGTCTTCTCTCGAAATAGAAAAGACAAAGTGCGGTTGGGAGAACCACACACCGAAGAAGGACAAGAGCATCGACGGCAACAACATCACTATCGGTGGCAAGGTATACGAGAGCGGAGTGGGCACACACGGACCTTCGCAGATTATCATAAAGCTCAACGGATCGGTAACCGACTTCTACACTGTGCTCGGCGTTGACGACGAGGTGAAGGAGGCAGGCAACTTCGACTATCATGTTTACGTAAAGGCTGAAGGTGGCGCTACAGAGGATGTAGCCAAGGGCACTATCAACCGTTTCTCGAACCAGTCGGTAGACATACACGCAGACAACCTCAGCGGTTGGAAGTATCTCTATCTTGAGACATCTAACGGCAACGACGGCACAAACACCTGCGACCACGTCGACTGGGCTAACGCTTACCTCGTGTTCCAGGATCAGAACTCTACACGTCCGTGCATCGTGAGCGCAGAAGAACTCACAACAAAGCTCGCATGTGCTACAACCGTATTCTCACAGCCTAACGTTCGCTTCATGCAGAAGGTTCGCTCTACCGTTACTGGCGCTCAGCTCTCTGTAAGCAATCTGCCTGCAGGTCTTACATGGAACGCAGCCCGCAATATCGTAGAGGGCGTAGTTGCTGAAGAAGGCGTGTACACTTATCAGATTAACGTTACTGTAGACGGCGAGACAACATCGGAGGACGTAACGCTCACCGTATCAAGCTCTCTGCAGCACCCCGTTCCGTTCATGGGCTGGCTCTCTTGGAACTCGGTTCAGGGCAACATCTCACAGAAAATTATTGAGCAGGCTGTAGAACTCTTCCAGAACAAGGGTCTGTACGAGTGCGGTTGGAACCACATCATGATGGACGACCTCTGGCAGGGCACACGCAAGACTGACGGCACACCGCAGCCTAACGCATCACGCTTCCCGAACGGTCTGAAGACTGTTGCCGACTATGTTCACAAGAACGGCATGAAGTTCGGTCTTTACACCGACGCTGCGGACAGAACATGTGCTGGTGCTTTCGGTTCGTACGGCTACGAGGAAATAGACGCCAAGACATACGCAGAGTGGGGCGTAGACGTTGTGAAGTGCGACTACTGCTATGCGCCGGACGACGTAGAGACAGCCAAGAAGCGCTACAAGGCTCTCGCCGATGCTTTCGCTGCTGCTGGCAACAACACTATGCTCTACATCTGCGAGTGGGGCGTGCGCGAACCGTGGAAATGGGGTGCTGAGGTAGGCGGACGCTGCTGGCGCATCTCTCAGGATGTACGCGACTGCTGGACTGGTTCAGGCAGTGGCGTGGGCGTCGTACAAAGCATCGAGGCTATGAAGAACCTCTCTGCTTATCAGGGCGTAAACCGCTTCAACGATTCGGATATGCTTTGCACCGGTCTGCACGCTACGGGTAAGTCGTCTAACGACCTCTGCGGTGGCACTGGTGCCGGCATGACCGACGACGAGTATGCTACACAGTTCGCTCTCTGGTGTATGTGGTCTTCACCGATGGCTCTGTCATTCGACCCGAGCAAGAACACCCTCACCGATGCCGACTTCAAGCTGCTGCGCAACAAGGAGCTTATCGCTCTCAACCAGGACCGCATGGGACAGCAGGGCGACCTCATCTCAGAAGCTGACGACCTCGTTGTCTTCGCAAAGGACTGTGAGAACGGCGACGTAGCTCTCTCTGTAACCAACATGTCAAGCTCTGAGAAGCAGGCTACATTCGACTTCGCTGCTATTCCGGCTCTCGACCCGACAAAGACATACACCGTTCGCGACGTGATGGAGAACACTGAGGCAGGTGAGGCTACCGGCACATTTACAACCGACGTACGCAAGCACGCTACACGTGTGTTCCGTCTGGCTGAGAAGAAGGTGGTTGACGGCTTAGCTTCTACATTTTCTGAGAAGGACTTCACCATTGTTTCTGGCAAGAACTGCGTTAAGATGAATATGCCTGAGACCGCAGGATTCGCAAAGCGTATCCTCGTGAGCGATTTCGAGGGACGCATCGTAAGCGGACTCACCACTACTGCCGACAAGGCAAAGGTGGCTCTCGCAAAAGGGACATACCTCGTTACTGTTGTATGCAACGCTCAGGCAAGAACCGTGAAGGTACAGATCTAATGCTACACGCATAGAATATCACTTATACATTTTAATATATAAACCGCCCGGATAGGACAGTCGGAAATGACGCCTATCCGGGCGGTTTTTATATGTAACCGTTTCGTAAAGATGTTGTCAAGGCTTTTCAGCACAGCAGAAACGCCAGCGTAACACCGTAGGCGTAACTTTGCGGCAGCTAAAAGAAAGTAAAAAGGATGAACAACAGAAACTGTAGTTTGGTGGCAGCGACGACGCTGCTGATGACTTGCTCCGCAGGAGCTTTCGCCCAGCAGATAAGCGGAACGGTCGTAGACAAGAAGAGCAACGAGACTCTTATCGGAGCTGTGGTGTCGGTGGAGGGCAGCAAGGTAAAGGCTGTGACCGACGCTGACGGCAACTTCGAGCTGAACGGACTGAAGAACGGAAAGTACACATTAAATATCAATTACGTAGGATACAAACCGCAGCGCATAGAGGGCGTACGCATCAACGGCGGCAAGGCTGAAGAGAAAATCAGCGTGGCGCTGCAGCCCGACGAGCAGCAGTTGGGCGAGGTGGTGGTGACAGCCGTGGAGCGTCGCAACACCGAGACGGCTATGGTGCAGCTGGCAAAGAACAGTGCGGTGATAGTGAGCAACGTGTCGGCGCAGGAGATAAGCCGAACGCAGGACACGAACGCAGGCGAAGTGGTGCGTCGTGTGCCTGGCGTCAGCCTCATCGACGACAAGTTTGTGATGGTGCGCGGTCTCTCGCAGCGCTACAACAACGTATGGGTGAACGGCGGAGCCGTGCCCAGTTCGGAAGCCGACTCAAGAGCGTTCTCATTCGACATAATTCCCAGCCAACAGATAGATAACCTGACAATCGTAAAGTCGCCGTCGGCGGAATATCCTGCCGACTACTCCGGCGGGTTCATCATCGTGAACACGAAGGAGATTCCCGACGCAAACTCACTAACCTTTTCAGTCGGTGGCAACTGGAACACTGCCACCGCTTTTAAAGACTTCTCTTACTCAAAAGGTTCCGCCACCGACTTCCTTGGCTTCGACAACGGCAAGCGCAGTCTGCATGGCGGCGTATATGCCGAATAGGCATGGCGGCATAAACGCTCGGCTAAACCCGCTGCAGGGAGCCGACGGCAAGCCCGTGGGCGACAATCTGTACAGCCTGACGGGCAACAAACTGAACAACGACTGGCTTGTAAGGCAGCGCAAACCCGTGGGCGACTTGAAGCTTGCGGCAAGCATGAGCCGCAGATGGAGCCTCAACGGAAACAAACTGGGTATGCTCGCAGCTGTAAACTACACCAACGAGCAGCGTTCGTACACCGACATGCAGAACAACCTATTCGGCATATACGACGCAACGAACGACCACTCCAACTATCTGCGCCACTCTACCGACGACCAGTACAACACGAACGTGCGTCTCGGCGCAATGCTTAATCTGACATTTCTCTCTCGTAACGGTAATCACAAATACCAACTGAAGAACATCTTCAACCAGCTGGCTACGAGCAGATATACCTGGCGCGAAGGCGTCGACGCACAGTCGAACGACGAGCACAGCGCCGAATATTTCTACCGCAGCCGCACTACTTACAACGGTCAGCTGACGGGAAAGCACACCTTCACCAGCGACGCCCTTGACTGGAGCATCGGGTACGCGTATGCCAACCGTCATCTGCCCGATCGTAGGCGCTATCTTCTCAACGACATACAGACTCCTGGCAAGATAGAGTTGCACACGGGCAACGACATCTCGCGAGAATGGACTCAGCTCGACGAGCACATCGTCTCGCTGGGCGTGAACGACAAGCACAGCTTCAGCTTCGGCTCATGGCAACCGTCGCTGCAGGTGGGCGGCTACGGCGAATACCGCACACGTACTTACAACACGCGCGCTTTCTACTACCAGTGGAACCCGTCGATATGCACTCTACCCTCCGACTTCCAGCAGGGCGACGTGACACGTCTGCTCAGCGACGAGGTGAATATGGGCTACGACCGTCTGTATATGTTCGAGCAGATGCAGATGCGCAACAATTACCGTGCGCACAACCTCATGGGGGCTGGATATGCTGCTGTAGACCTGCCGCTGGGCAAGCTCGGCGTGCATGCCGGCGTGCGTTTCGAGCATAACGACATGGAACTGATATCCAACTCGCGCGACACGGAGAAGAGCGAGAGCAGCCGCCACTACCGCACGAACGATTTCTTCCCGTCGCTGAACACTACGTATAAGTTCAACGATCGCCACCAGATGCGCTTCTCTTACGGCAGAAGCATCAACCGACCGGAGTTCCGCGAGGTTTCACCATCGGTTTACTACGACTTCGACCTTGCGAGCGACGTGCAGGGCAACACCGAACTGCGCAGCTGCTACATAGACAACGTCGACTTGCGCTACGAGTTCTACCCGTCGCGAGGCGAATCGATATCTCTCGCTGCGTTCTACAAGCATTTCGACTCGCCGATAGAGTGGACATACACCGTAGCTGGCGGCACCAACCTCGTCTACTCGTACAAGAATGCGCAGAGCGCCAACAACTACGGCTTGGAGCTTGATATACGAAAGAATCTCGGCTTCATCGGACTGCCCGACTTCAGCTGGTCGTTCAACGGAGCGCTCATAAAGAGCCGTGTAGAGTTTGCGAAAGGCTCGAAGGAAGAGAACAGACCGATGCAGGGTCAGTCGCCTTATCTCGTGAACACGGGCTTCTTCTACAAGAACGCCAAGCAGCAGCTCGACATCGCCCTACTCTACAACCGCATCGGCAAGCGCATCATCGGCGTAGGACGCAGCGAAGGCTCGGCGGCGAGTGACGACAACGCCCGCGTGCCGCACAGCTACGAGATGCCGCGCAACACTATCGACCTCTCTGTGAGCAAGAAGTGGGGCGAGCATTGGGAACTGAAGTTCAGCGTGAGCGACTTGCTTGCGGAGCGTGTCTACTACAAGCAGTTTGCCAACGTGAAGTATGCCGACGGCAGAAAGGCAGAGAAGGAGGAAGTGGCACGTTGCTACCAACCGGGACGCAACATCGGAATCTCGGTAATTTGTAATTTGTAATTAGTAATTATTAATTGGTGACATACAATAATATTAGAAACAAGTTTATTTAATTCACATATTATGAACAAGAAGTATCTTTTGGGATGCCTCAGCATCCTCGCAGCAACAGCTACTCTCGGCAGCTGCACCGACGACAACAATGAAGGCAACACAACTACGGGCTACGTCTGGACCACAGACGGCGGACTGAAGGCTTGCAACCAGCTGCTCTTCAACGAGCGGGGTAAGGACGACGCCAAGGGAACGGTGATCGGAAACGGCGACCAGGAGTTTGTCTTCACCGGCAAGCAGACACTCAAGAAAGGAACATACACGCTGAAAGGCTGGGTATATATAGCTTCGGGCGCTGAGCTCACCATCGAGCCGGGCACCGTCATCAAGGGCGACAAGACAACAAAGGCGGCTCTCATCGCTGAGCGCGGCGGCAAGCTCATCGCTCAGGGTACGGCTTCTGACCCTATCGTCTTCACATCAGCTCAGCCTGCTGGCAGCCGTCGTCCTGGCGACTGGGGCGGCATCATTCTCTGCGGAAAGGCTAAGAACAACCAGAACGAGATGCAGATAGAGGGCGGTCCGCGCACAAAGCATGGCGGCGACAACGACGGCGACAACTCGGGCGTTCTGAGCTATGCCCGTATCGAGTTTGCAGGCAATCCGTTCAAGGCAGACCAGGAGATTAACGGCTTGACTCTCGGATCGGTAGGTTCGGGCACAAAGATCGACCACGTTCAGGTTTCTTACTCTAACGACGACTCGTTCGAGTGGTTCGGCGGCGCTGTCAACTGTAAGTATCTCATTGCATACAAGGGTTGGGACGACGACTTCGATACAGACAACGGCTACTCTGGTAAGGTGCAGTTCGGTCTGTCGGTACGCGACCCACGTCTTGCCGACCAGAGCCAGAGCAACGGCTTCGAGAGCGACAACTGTGCCGACGGTGCGCAGCTTACTCCGTACACTACTGCCACATTCTCTAACATCACGTTCGTAGGTCCGAAGGCTGCAGCCGATTTCCAGAACGACAAGTCGTACATCACCGGCGGCGACTACTTCCCGAACAACGGATCGGGTCTCGGCAAGTTCCAGTCGGCTATGCAGATACGCCGTTCTTCTCGCCTCAACTGCGTCAACTCTGTGGCTACCGACTGGCCTATCGGTCTCATCGTCGATGGCGAGAAAGGCAACACTGTAGAGCAGGCTAACGCCGGCACACTCAACCTTAAGAACATATACTTTGCAAACATGGACGTTGTAGGAACAGATGCCAACAAGTGCTACGAGGACAAGGAGTACGACTTCAAGACAAAGTCGGTGAAGGCAGATAGCGAGATGTCGTTCTCTCACCGTTTCTTCGAGAAGCAGGACGGCAACAAATACTTCGCCGACAAGTCGCAACTGATGCTCACCGACGGTAAAGGCGTAGGTGTTCCGTTCATGCCACAGGCGGGCAGCTTGCTGTTCGGCGCACAGAACTTCGACGGTCTCGACTCTTGGTTCGACCAGGTTACGTACATCGGAGCGTTCAACGCTGGCGACAACTGGCTCGACGGTTGGACCAACTTCGACCCGCAGAACGCTAACTACTAAGAGAGTTTAATACACTAAAAAAAAAGACCGGGCGACGTGATGATTCACGCGCTCGGTCTTTTCATTTTATATATACCTAATCTTACCTGTTCGTTACTTTACAACCTTGCGAGCCTTGCCGTTAGAGAGCTTGTTGATAACGATGCCCTTGCGAACGGTATCGGCGGTGAGAGTCTTGCCGTCAACGGTATAAGAAGCAACAACCTTAGCCGGAGCCTCTTCTGTCTTAACGTTCTCAACAGCTGTCTCGTCCTTCTCCAAGTCGAAGTACCATGTACCGAAGCAGTCCTGCTCATCATTCAGATCTACGTAGCCGAAGCCCTGGAGGTAGCGACCGTCAGGAGTGATTGCTGTAACCTCGTTGAGGTTCTTCTCGTCCATTGTAGCGAACTCGGTTATAGTAGGATAAAGGTCGGCGAGCAGCTTCATCTCTTTTGTACCAGCAGAACACATAGCAGCCTTGCGAGCGTTTGAACCCTGTTCCTCTACGAAACCTACGACAGTACCTTCGTTGCTGATACCGGTAGCGTAATAGGATATCGCAGCGCTTGCGTCCGGACAAGAGAGCAACTGCAGTGTGTCAGCCTCCAAGTCGAAGCGAGCCACGCGATTGCCCTCGTCTACCTGATTTCGGCTTACCATCTTTGTGTGATAGTTTACAGCAAGCCACTTGCCGTTAGCGCTCATCGCAGCACCTGTGAAAATATCGTAGGGCTGAGCACCAGTAAAGTCCATGGAAGTATCAACGAAACGCTTGCTCAGAAGGTTTGCAGAGTAGGTCTTGCCGTCACGGTTGCGAACCCAATACATCAACGGATAAGACGAGTAGTTGTCGCAAACAGCACCCCACAGTACAGAGCCATCCTCGTTGCCACCGTAGGCGATACCTCCATTCACCTCGTAGCCAGCCCATTCGTTTGAAACCTCAGGCAGCGACTGCATAACGCCGTCTACCATCACATAAGGAGTCTGAATGTATGTGGTATTGTCGTATGTAACACCGCAGCTCACCTTGCCGTCAGAAGTGGCGTAGTGAACGAGCGAGCTGCCCTCTATCGACTCGTCAAGCAGAGCTGTTGTAGTGCCTGTTGCGAAATCGAACTTAGCTGACTTTCCGTAGATATCGCCATAGCCTACACCGTCGTTGGTGACAGAGCGGATAGAAGCCAGGTCGTCAAGATCAGCGTCGGCATTGCCGAGGTTAGGCGACTGGAAATACTTGATCTGTTTTGCCTGTGTGTCGTAGATGAAAGCGCGTCCCTCTGTGTCGCTGCCAGCAACGTAGCGTCCGTTAGCAGAGATGGTGATACCCATCATCAACGCATTGTCCTCGTAAGGAATGTAAGATAACTTCTGTGCTAACGCACCGCATGTTGCAGCCAAGAGGGCTACAGAAAGTAGAATCTTCTTCATAATTTTCGATTATTAAATATAACAATATTCTTATATATATTTTTTCAAACGGTTGCAAAGGTATAGAAAAGAAATGTAATGCAACAACAAATAAGAATAAGAAATGCAAAAAATCAACAAAATTATAGTTTTATTCAGTAAATATGCATCAATTTAGAACAAAAACGGGTATTATTGCATATAATTATACACAAACCGAATATTATTTATAATTTTGCACCTCAACACCTCAACATCTCAACATCTCAACATCTCAACATCTCAACACCTCAACACCTCAACACCTCAACATCTCAACACCTATAATATTATGTACAATACAGAAAACAAGCAGAAAGGACGCTTCGCTCCGTCACCAACCGGACGTATGCACTTGGGCAATGTGTTCAGTGCGCTGCTGTCGTGGCTTTCGATAAAGGCGCAGGGCGGCGACTGGGTGCTGCGCATAGAGGACATAGACCCGCAACGCTCGCACATGGAGTATGCCGACCTTATAATGAGCGACCTCGAATGGCTCGGACTGACATGGGACGAGGGTCCGTTCTATCAGAGCGAACGTGGCGAGATATACGAGGCTGAGCTGCAGAAACTTACAGACCGCGGCTTGACATACCCATGCTACTGCACCCGTGCCGACATTCTGGCTACGCAGGCGCCGCACGAGAGCGACGGACGCGGAAGTTGGTTGGCGAGATATATCTGTTGCGGCGACGAAAGCAGCAAGTCGCGTCCGCGCACCACCTCCGTAATGCCCATCAGCGCATCGTCCACCACCACCGCAAGCTGGTAAGCCCATGCCCCGTCCTTGCGCCGCACGATGAAGTCGCCGCATTGCGTCGTCAGGTCGACGGTCTGTTCGCCGTAGTGTCCGTCGACGAACGTGATGATGCCCTTCGGCGGGGCAGAGACTGTCGAAGCGCGACCGCAGTCTCGATATGGAGGCTCTGCGATTGCGCTTCGAAGCTGAAGAGATAATAGGTATGCTGGCTTACAAAGCCGGTCTGCAGGAGTCGCCAGAAAGGGTGACGGCGCAGCAACTTGTAGCGGGGTTTGATTGGAGCAATATCGGCATAACCGATATTGAATTTTGAATTATGAATTGTCGGCTGCGCCGATTTTGAGTTATTCAATTTTAAATGATTGCTGTCCGTTAAAAATTTATTCACCCTTATATTACTTTGTTGTTCAGTGTTTTATAGCAATATTTACTAAAGGGGCTTGCCTGTATACTATGCGGGCTGAAAGCCCAACAATCACATAGCCCAGGGCAGCGCCCTACCCTTTATACACATCTTTTGTTCTTTGAAATCATTGGAATTCT
>OQWI01000717.1_pt1 | contig 14989 bp, 14 predicted proteins | sample 1691551 | NCBI WGS metagenome assembly OQWI01 (sample SAMN03418259, study PRJEB22391) | human gut metagenome | biome: human-gut; feature: organic feature; material: feces | host: Homo sapiens | place: Tanzania | collected 2013-01
GCACGGAGTTTTTCTATCTCGCCCTCCGGGAGTCGGAAAGACCAGCCTCGGAAAATCCATCGCCAAGGCAATCGGCAGGAAATACGTCCGTATCGCATTGGGCGGTATGCATGACGAGGCGGAAATCAGGGGACACCGCAAGACATACATCGGCGCATTGCCGGGCCGCGTCATCAACGGCATCGCCAAGGCCAAGACATCCAACCCTGTCATGGTCCTGGACGAGATAGACAAACTCAGCAGCGATTTCAAGGGCGACCCGTCGTCGGCTCTCCTCGAAGTGCTTGACCCTGAGCAGAATGTCACATTCCACGACAACTATCTGGACGTCGACTACGACCTCTCGCACGTGCTGTTCATCACCACTGCCAATGACATTTCGACCATCCAGCCGGCCCTGCTCGACAGAATGGAACTTATCAATGTTACCGGATATCTTGCAGAGGAAAAGATGGAAATCGCCAAGAAATTCCTCGTCCCTAAGGAACTCGAGGAGCACGGCATCGGCAAGAAGGACCTGAAGATCGACAAGGCTGCAATGGCGGAAATCATTGACCAGTACACCCGCGAATCAGGTGTCCGCGGTCTTGAAAAGCAGATTGCGAAGATTGCCCGCGTCACGGCCAAGAAAATAGCCATGGGCGAGGACTATCCTTCCGTTATCAAGAAGGAAAACCTTAAGGAATACCTCGGACTGCCGACGGCTTTCCATGACAAACAGAATGGAAATGAGGGAGTCGGCGTGGTGACAGGCCTTGCATGGACGCAGATGGGAGGCGAAATCCTCTTCGTCGAAAGTTCAGTCAGCGAAGGAAAAGGAGCGCTCAGCATGACCGGCAATCTCGGAAACGTGATGAAAGAGTCTGCAACTATTGCATACCAGTACATCAAGGCCCATCCTGACATGGCCGGAATGACCGCCAAGGAGTTCGTCGAGAAAGACATCCACGTGCACGTTCCGGAAGGCGCGACCCCGAAGGACGGCCCGTCAGCCGGCATAACACTCGTAAGTTCAATGCTGTCAGCGCTCCGGGGAGTCGCTGTCAGAAAGGGCATTGCGATGACCGGCGAGATGACGCTCCGCGGAAAAGTCCTCCCTGTCGGCGGAATCAAAGAGAAGATTCTTGCAGCCAAGAGGGCCGGCGTGGACACTATCGTGATCTCCGAGGACAACAGGAAGGATATCGAGGATATCAATGAGAAGTACATCAAAGGCATGACATTCCAGTATGTGAACAACATCGAGGATGTCGTCAGATTCATATTCGCGTAATGGACGTCAGAATTGAACAGAGCTGGAAAGAAGCACTTAAGGACGAGTTCGCAAAACCGTACTTCGCGTCTCTGGTACAGTATCTCCATAAAGAAAAGGCAGAAGGCCGGCAGATATTTCCTCCGGGAGGGGAGATATTCAAGGCCTTCGAGCTTACACCTGTTGACAACGTCAAGGTCGTCATTCTGGGGCAGGATCCCTACCACGGGGCAGGACAGGCCATGGGCTTGTCATTTTCCGTTCCTGCGGATGTCCCGGCTCCTCCATCCCTGAAAAACATCTTCAAGGAGATAGAGTCCGACCTCGGGATAAAGATGAGCGGATGCCCCGACTTGCGCAAGTGGGCAGACCAGGGAGTACTTCTTCTCAATGCCGTCCTGACTGTCCGTGCCGGTGAGCCTACATCTCACAGCGCTATCGGATGGCAGCAGTTTACCGATGCTGTAATCAGTTATATATCACAGCATTGCAACGGCGTGGTCTTCCTTCTGTGGGGCAATTTTGCAAGGAGCAAAAAGGCATTGATAGACACTTCCAGACACTTTGTCCTGGAGGCGGCACATCCGTCTCCACTGGCTCGCGGCGCCTTTTTCGGATGCCGTCATTTTTCCAAAACCAATGAAATTCTCAAGTCTGAGGGCAAGTCACCGATAGACTGGCAGATATAGTTTTTAAACGTATGACAAAAGCTTTGTTTCCGGGATCTTTCGATCCATTTACAGCAGGTCATCTGAATATTCTGAAACGTGCCCTGACAATGTTTGACGAGGTCATCGTGGCCGTCGGCATAAATCAGGACAAGCGCGGCTTCTTCGATATGGACCAGCGCATAGATATTATCAGTCAGGCAGTTGAGGGCCTTGACGGGGTAAGCATCATAAAGTATGACAACCTCACCATCGACACCTGTCACGAACTCGGAATCCGCCATATCGTCCGCGGCGTGAGAAACATGATCGACTTCGAGACGGAAAGGTCAATAGCCGACGCCAACAGAAGGCTCGCCCCTGACATTGAAACCATCATAATCCCTACAGCCCAGGAATTTGCGCACATCTCATCATCAGCGGTGCGTGACATCCTGAAGCACCACGGCGACACCTCGCTTTTCTTGCCGGAAGGAGTCGTCCTGCCGGCCGCCAAGGCCTAGGGCAAGGTCAATGCCAATGGGACAATCCGCCTTCGGCGCGGGTTCAAGTCAATGATAATGTGTAATTTATATACGCGGCATGAGATACTTTAGGATAATGATATTGTCCGTTGTACTGGCATTGACCAGCATCACTTCGGGTGCGCAGCAGGTGGATTCATCTGCTCTGAAGGCTCTCGACGCGAAGCTGGATGAATATGTCCGGGCGCTTGAGACAATCAGGCCGGAAGACCAGAAACAGGATTGTGCCGCTATCATTGAAAGCTGTACGGATTCCATTGTGCGTCAGCATGTTGCGTTGAAATTATACGCCGATTACATGGCGTCTCCTGTGATGGGTGCAGAGGCCGTGGCAATAGACATCGCGGACAAATGGTTCTTTACCGGCAAGGTCAGGATGAAGACTGACATTGACCTGATGAATGCGCGGATTTTTGCGGATTTCAACAGGCAGTCCCTCATCGGCGAACATGCCCCGGCATTGAAAATGGAAGACTCACGCGGCGATTCGTTGACTCTTTTCAGCGCTCCGTCCGAGCGTTACAGCATACTTTATTTTTATGATACCGGCTGTCCGGACTGCCTCGTGACTTCGGTCATGTTGCGTACAAGTCTCTCAGTATCAAAGCACCCGCTGGATTTTTATGCGGTCTATGCCGGCGCCGACAGTCTTTCGTGGAAGGAGTACCGGGACAAGCGCCTGGATATCAAGTCGTCAATGGTGGATGTCCATCATCTCTGGGACCCTCAAGTGAAGTCGGATTTCCAGCTCAAGTACGGCGTGCTCAAGACCCCGCAGATGTTCCTGATAGGGAAGGACAATGTCATTCTCGGTCGCCGCCTGGATGTTCCCGCTCTTGAGTCAATGCTGGCAAACATTTATGCTTCAGATGATTACGAGTACGGAAGTGATGAATCGAATGCTTTGCTTGACAGGATTTTCGGCAGTCTGGGAGATGACTTCAAGGTGGATGATGTGAATGCCCTGACGGACAGGATTGCCTCGCAGTCTCTGCCTGACGTGGCTGTCTTCAAGGAGACGGTCGGAGATGTATTCTATTGGATGTCAGATAAATACGACGGAAGATACAAGGAAGCCGACAAATATCTCATTGACAAGTATATCTTGTCGCGTCCGGACATCTGGGATACCCCTGCCGATACTGTCAATGTCATCGGCTACGCCAGGACGATGTCGGACCTTCTGTCAAGGTCAATGCCGGGGTCCGTCCTGCCTGCATTGAAAGTTTATGGCACTTTGGCTTCAGGCGGGGTGCCGGATTCTATCCTGAAGGCCTCAGGGCTTCTGTCAGAAGAGGTTAAGGTCAATGCAAGGTCCCGTGTCTGGAATCTCCGCCGTCTGCCGTCAGATACTTACATTTTCTTTTTCGACACCAAGTGCCAGCATTGCAGGGGGTCTCTTGCAGCATTGACAAAACTCATGTCAGAGGATCGGAAAATGAGGGTGCTGTTCGTTTCTCTTTATGATGATTCGGCTGTTTACAGTGGAGTTTCTCCGCTGGAAAGTGTTCTGGATTCGTTCGACCTGCAGTTGCTTCCGATGACTGTCAAGGTCGGGAAAAAGGGGATTGCAGGTGAAAGATATGTGGATTTTGTCCGCATGGCAGGAATTACGTTTGGTGATAAAGGAAAATAATCCTATCTTTGCCGAGTTGAATTGAGGTATGGTGTAATGGCAGCACAAGTGATTTTGGTTCACTTAGTCCACGTTCGAGTCGTGGTATCTCAACGCGCGGGCGTTTTGAAACGAGAGTTTTGAAACGCTTTTTTCGTAGGCCGCGGGGTGGCCTGGTTTGTTGGATAATTTCCGCAATGTCGGCGAGGTCATCCTCGACAATGTGACCTTCTCCACACCGGCCCAGATGACCGCAATGACGTTTACACCGACAACGTCGGCCGCATTGAGCGTTTGCCATAAAGTTTTTGAGCATCGGAGGTGGGAATTCATTATATTTGCTTCATTAATGATTCATAAAATGAACAGAAGACAAATTCTTAAGACATTGACAATGCTGGTCCTGCTCCTGTTTGCGGGAATCCAGATGAAGGCTCAGAGTGAGCATCCGTGGAGCGGCGCCAGGGTCGCCATATTCGGCGATTCCATTTCTGATGAAAATGCGAACAACGGGAAAGAGAAATACTACTGGTATATGAGCCGGGATATAGGCATTGTCCCTTATTCTTATGCCGAGAACGGGCGCCAATGGGACAGGATTCCTGTTCAGGCGGAGCGTCTGGAAAAGGAGCATGGGCAGGATTTCGACGCGATTCTCATCCTGATGGGAACGAATGATTTCAATGCCGGTGTCAATGTCGGTGAGTGGTACCGTGAGGAGACAGTCCAGGTGGAGGCTGCCGCCGGGGAGATGAAGTCAATGAAAACCAGGCAGCACAGGACATTGGTTTTCGACAATTCCACATTCAAGGGACGCATCAATGTTGCGATGGATCTGCTGAAGAAGATGTTCCCTCGCAAGCAGATAATTCTGATGACTCCTCTTCATCGCGGTTATGCAAATTTTGCTGAGAATAATGTGCAGCCTGATGAGAATTACACTAACAGCTGCGGAGAGTACGTGGATGCCTACATTCAGGCCATCAAGGAGGCCGGCAATATATGGTCGGTTCCTGTCATTGACCTGAACGCCATTTCCGGTCTTCTTCCAACCATGAGTGAGCAGGCGGATTATTTCCCGCATGACACGGACAAACTTCATCCTTCTGACGAGGGTCATGCCAGGCTGGCCAAAGTCCTGGAGGCCCAACTTAGAAGCATAGCTCCAAGAACGGAATAGTATCCGGCGACCTCACCGCCGGCCGGACGCGTCAAAACAAGTCGATGAAAAGGTAAGAGTCAGCATCGTCTTCTCGCTAAAACTATTGACATTCTGTTGATTATCTATTATATTTGCAGAAAGTGACGTTATAACGTGAGTTTTTATGAAGATAAAATTATATCATGGTTCTGTCAATATCATAGAGAGACCTGAATTCGGGTTCGGAAATACGAGAAATGATTACGGGCTTGGCTTTTATTGTACAGAGCATATTGAATTGGCCAAGGAGTGGGCGTGTGCTGAAAACCGGGACGGGTTTGCCAATGAGTATGAGCTGGAAACGGATGGATTGAGCATATTGAACTTGTCCGATAATCAGTTTCATATACTCAACTGGCTTGCGATTCTCCTGGAAAACAGAACTTTCGTTATCGAACAGGGACTTTCCGTTGCCGCAAAAGATTATATCCTTTCTGAGTTCCTTCCGGATTATAAGAATGTGGATGTGATACGTGGATACAGGGCAGATGATTCCTACTTTTCATTTGCTTCAGCATTCCTGAACAATACTATTTCACTGGAGCAATTGGGAAGGGCCATGAGGCTTGGGAAACTTGGAGAACAAGTTGTTCTCAAAAGCGAACAGGCTTTTCGGCATCTAATGTATTCGAAATCTGTTCTCGCTGACAATCAGACATATTATCCGAAAAAATTCGCTCGGGACAGGACCGCTCGGGAGTCTTTCAGAAAAGAAAGGGGAGAATCGACTTTGAATGGCATATATGTTATAGATATTGTGAGAAATAACTGGAAAAATGATGATTCGCGCCTACGATAAGTTGTATTTGGAAGATGCTATGCGCAATCTTGCCGTGGCTCTGGATTATGGAGCCATGTCATGTGCCGGGGGTATCGGCGAGTTCTATGACCGGATGCTTGCCGGAAGGGTTATACGTCATTTTGAGAACGGAAATCCGCGATTTCTTGTGGGAATGTCCGGCATTGATCTGGCCCAAAGCATTATTGAAAGTACCGGCGGACGTTTTGACAGGTTCGACTATGTGCTTGAAGATCGTTCTGTTATTTTTTGGACCGGCTGGGCACTTGCTTATCTTCAATGGTTTACGGGAATGTCATTTGAGGCATTGAAGAAAAGAGGAATGGATGAGCGTCGTGTCATCCGTATGTATCCTGCATTTCATGAGGCGGACCTCAGCAAGTTTGTTGCTTCTGCATTGAAAATCATGGCTGAATCAGAGACGGGGATATCCTCATTGAAGCGGCAGCGGAAGTCAGCAGGATTTACGCAGCAGGAACTGTCGGAGCGTTCAGGAGTGTCTTTGCGGATGATTCGTGCCTATGAGCAGAACAAGCAGGACATTTCCAAGGCGGAGTCTGAAGCCGTACTGAATCTTGCGTCTGTACTCGGTTGTTCTCCATATTCGCTGTTGAGGTAATTTTCTGTTTTCTCATAAGTTGAGTGACCGGGAATTTACTAAATTTGCTTCCGTTTGTAAAACAAATGAGGCTGATTCGATTATGAACCAGCCTCGTTTTGATTATATGAATTGTTTTTACAGAGTCCTCTTGATTTCCACAATCTGGAATGCCTCGATGATGTCGCCAGGTTTTACGTCATTGTACTTGTCAATGCCGATACCGCACTCCATTCCTGCGAGTACCTCCTTGGCGTCATCCTTGCCGCGCTTGAGAGATGAAAGCTCACCAGTATAGACCACGATGCCGTCACGGATAAGACGTACCTTGCTCTTGGCAGTCATCTTGCCGTCCTTGACAAGACAGCCGGCAATCGTTCCGACCTTGGAAATGTGGAAGGTCTGCTTAACCTCTGCAGTTGCAGTAACTTCCTCCTTCTTCTCAGGCTCAAGCATACCCTCGATACCGTCAGTAACCTCATTGATGGCATCGTAGATGATGGAGTAGAGACGGATTTCGATACCCTCTTTCTCTGCGAGGTTTCTTGCATCAGCAGAAGGACGTACCTGGAAACCGATGATGATCGCATCGGATGCAGTGGCCAGCATGACATCGGACTCGGAGATTGCACCCACTGACTTGTGGATGACATTGACACGAACCTCTTCGGTAGAGAGTTTGATCAATGAATCTGAGAGTGCCTCCACTGAACCGTCCACGTCACCCTTGACGATGATATTGAGTTCCTTGAAGTTGCCGATGGCGATACGGCGACCGATTTCCTCGAGAGTCATATGCTTCTGGGTCTTGATGCCCTGGATTCGGATGAGCTGCTCACGCTTGTTCGCGATGGCCTTGGCCTCTTTCTCGTCGTTCATGATGTTGAACTTGTCACCGGCGCTAGGTGCTCCGTTGAGACCGAGAATTGAAACAGGGGTAGAAGGACCTGCAGTCTCGACTTTCTGTCCACGCTCGTTGAACATGGCTTTCACACGTCCGTAGTAGCATCCGCTGAGCACCATGTCTCCGGTATGTACTGTTCCGTCCTGGACAAGGATTGTCGCGAGATATCCGCGGCCCTTGTCGAGTGAGGACTCGATGACTGTACCGACTCCGAGTTTCTTAGGGTTGGCCTTGAGGTCCATGAGGTCGGTTTCGAGAAGGACTTTCTCGAGAAGCTTGTCCACATTGAGACCCTTCTTGGCCGAAATTTCCTGGCATTGATATTTGCCGCCCCAGTCCTCGACGAGGATGTTCATCTGCGCGAGCTGCTGGCGAATCTTTTCTGGCTGTGCGCCCGGCTTGTCTATCTTGTTGATGGCGAATACCATAGGGACGCCTGCTGCCTGTGCGTGGTTGATGGCCTCGACTGTCTGTGGCATGACCGCGTCATCGGCAGCGATAATGATGATCGCCAGGTCGGTGAGTTGTGCACCACGGGCACGCATGGCTGTAAAGGCCTCGTGACCAGGAGTATCGAGGAATGTGATCCTGCGTCCGTCGGGGAGCACCACGTTGTATGCACCGATGTGCTGTGTGATACCTCCGGCCTCACCGGCGATGACATTGGTCTGTCTGATGTAGTCGAGGAGGGATGTCTTACCGTGGTCAACGTGTCCCATCACTGTGATGATAGGAGGTCTTGTCACGAGATCCGCCTCGTTCTCAGGCTCCTCAGTGTCCTGGTTTATCTCGTTCTGGATATCCGCAGTCACGAACTCGACTTTGTATCCGAACTCCTCTGCAACAAGCACAAGTGCCTCTGCGTCAAGTCTCTGGTTGATTGACACCATGAGACCGAGACTGAAACATGCCTCGATGACTTTGTTTACAGGAGTGTTGTTCATCAATGTTGCAAGGTCATTGACAGTAACGAACTCGGTGACTTTGAGAATCTTCTTCTCTGCTGCTTCCTGAGCCATCTCCTCCTGAAGTTTCTGGGATGCGAGCTCTCTCTTCTCCTTTCTGTGCTTTGCTCCGAAGTTGTTCTTGCTCTTGCTGTCGTTCATCCTGGCGTAGGTCTCTTTTACCTGCTTCTGGATCTCCTTCTGCATCTCCTCCTGCTCGGCCTCAGTCATGGCCGGCTTGAAACGGTCGTTGTTGCGGTCTTTCCTGCGGTTGTTCTTTCCGCCGCCCTGCTGGTCTTTTCCGCCACGGAAATCTTTCTTTCCGTTATTGTTTCCGCCGCCGTTGTTGTTATTGTTGTTGCCGTTGCGGTTCTTCTTGGAGTCTTTTCCGCCTTTCTCGTCTGCGTCGATCTTATTGACATCGACCTTCTGGCTGCCTCCCTTGGAAATGCGCTCCCTCTTCTTGTTGCTCGGCTTCTTGTCGAACTGTGAAAGGTCCACTTTGCCGACAATCTTGAGACCGCCTGTTACGGAACTGCTTTCATCCTCTGTGCTGGATGCGGCTTTCTGGAGCCTGTGCTCTGCCTTGAGTTTGGCTTTGTCCGCCTTCGGATTGAATTCTTTCTGATTGAGGTTTCTGTCGCTCTTCTTCATATCAGATTTCTTGACAGATGGATTTGGAACCTGCTCCGAAGGGGTTTGTACGGATGGTTCTGCAACATTGACAGGAGCCGTCTTAACCTCTTTTGACGGTTCTTGAGAAGGTGTTGCCGTCTCGACTTTCATATTGTTAGTTTGTTCTTCTTTTTTAGGCTCTGCAGCAACAGGGACAGGTGCGGCCTCGACTTTCACTTCCGGCTTCACCTCAGGTTCTTTCACGGCAGGCTCCGCCACCTCAGGTGTCTTCACCTCAGGTTCCTTGACTTCCGGCTCCTTCGTTTCAGGTTCTTTGACTGTGACTTTCTCAGGAGCAGCCTCATGTCTCTCTTCCTTTGCCGGTCCCTCTGCATTCACAGCCTCTTCTTCCTGTTTAGGGAATCGGTTTCCGGCCGCGCCTCTGATTATGACAGTGTTTCCACTTGCCGGCTCTTCTTCCTCTTCTTCTTTCTTCTTCGATCCTTTTTCAATGATCTCCTTTAACTTGATCTGGACTTTGTCTGAGTCCTCTTTTGCCTTGGCGTCGCTGCCGAAAGCTTTTTCGAGGTCCGGAAGGAATTTGTCCGAAACTTTTGCATTAGGATTCATTTCCAACTCTGCGCCTTTCCCGTTGAGGAAATCAACGAGAGTCTGAAGTCCGATATTGAATTGCTTTGTTAGCCTGTTTAGTCTGATTTCTGCCATAAAAACCCCTTTAAAATTAATACTATACTCTATTTTGTGCCGCAAACTGTGGCCGGTTCAGGAATTCTCCCGGTCGCCGGCCATTGTTTCTATTCCTCTTCGAATTCTGCACGGAGAATGTTCACAACATCGGCAACAGTCTCATCTTCAAGGTCTGCACGCTTTGCGATGTCTGCCGGATCCAATGCCAGAACACTCTTGGCCGTGTCACAGCCGATCGACTGGAGTCTTTCGATGACCCAAGGATCGATTTCATTGCTGAACTCGCTGAGGAGTACGTCCTCGTCATCTCCCTCCTCTTCTCCTTCTTCCTTAGGAATCTCTCTCCATACTTCGATTTCCCTGCCTACGAGCATGCTTGCAAGCTTGATGTTGCAGCCGCCCTTTCCGATACCCTTCTTGACCTCGTCAGGAAGCATGAAGACCTTGATCTTGTCTGTCTCTTCCTTGCCCATGTCGATAGAAGATATCTTCGCAGGATTGAGCGCTCTCTGAATGAGGAGCTGTGTATTGCTTGTCCACTGGAGAACGTCAATGTTCTCGTTGCGGAGTTCGCGTACGATGCCGATGATACGTGATCCCTTGACACCGATGCAGGCTCCGATAGGATCGATTCTGTCATCGTATGATTCTACTGCCACCTTGGCTCTTTCGCCAGGGATGCGGACTACCTTCTTTATAGTGATGAGTCCGTCATAAATCTCAGGAACTTCCTGCTCGAAGAGTTTCTTGAGGAAATCGTCTGAAGTTCTGGAAAGGACAATGTAAGGAGTGGTGTTGTTCTTCATCTCCACGCTCTTGATGATGGCGCGGACAGTATCGTTCTTCTTGAAATGCTCTCCCGGAATCTGCTCTGACTTAGGCAGTCTGAGCTCGTTTCCATCTTCGTCGAGGATGAGGACCTCTTTTGCCCATGTCTGGTAGATCTCACCTGTGAAGATTTCGCCGATCTTGTCGGTGTACTTGTTGTAGAGGTTGGCTTTCTCGATATCCATAATCCTTCCCTGAAGGTTCTGTCTGATATTGAGGATGCCTCGTCTTCCGAAGTCCTTGAGCTCCACCTTTCTGGTGAAGGTCTCGCCGAGCTCGTAGTCGTCTCCGTCCCTGTTCACTTCCTTGATGGAAATCTGGGTGTTCGGATTCTCTACCGTCTCTACGACTTCCAGATTCTGGTAGATTTCGCAGTCGCCTTTATCGACATTGATGATGACGTCGAAATTGTCAGCTGAGCCGAATGTCTTGGCGAGCTGAGTCATGAAAACATCCTTCAAAACGCCCATCATGACCGGACGGTCAATGTGCTTCTCGTCTTTGAAAAGCGCGAAAGCTGATTTGAGGTCTATTTTTTCTCCTTCCATAATGGTTATAATTTTTATATTTTCTAGTCAAAATCTATATGAGGTACAACTGAGTTGATTTCGTCGTAGGCGAAAGTGTCCTCGTGTTTTACCATTTCTTTCTTCTTTTTGCCCGGAACCGCTTCCTTGACTTCATAGGAGAGCACGAAGCCGTTTTCGTCGGCTGAAACGAGTGTGCCGGTGAGTTTTCTTCCGTCACGTGTCTTGACTTCCACCTTGGTGCCGACGGCCTTCTGATACTGTTTCAGAATCTTGAAAGGCTGGTCAAGGCCTGCTGATGTGACAGTGAGGGAATAATCTTCCTTCTCCTGGTCGAAAACTGCCAGAAAGGCGTTGTTCACAGCCACGCAGTCGTCCATGTCCACAGTTCCTTCTTCTGATTCGATGGCCAGCACGATGTCATTGTCCGAGCTGATGGTCACCTCTGTGATGAAACATCCGCGGGACTCCACCGGTGCTGTCATTTCCTTGTATATCAATGCTTTGTCCATAAGCAAATATCATGTTTCCAATAAAAAAGATAGGAGACGCGCCCGTCCCCTATCTCAACTCACTTTGCAAAGATAAGCATTATTTTCCTAAATGGGAAATTTTATTTTTCCGAAGGTGCCGGCTTATATTGAATTTTACCGGATTTTATGTTTATTTTGGCGTCTGGCGAGGGAACTGGGGTGTTACATTCTTGCTAAAGTAACGTAAAAGTGTTTACTTTGCATGAATAATTATTCCGCCCGTTAGCTGCGGGCACACTTAAGTGAAATAAAATATTGAAATTATGGAATTTACAGCCAAACAGCTGGCGAAAGTCCTGAGGGGAACCGTTGACGGGGACCCTGAGGTGAAGGTTACTTCTTTTGCCAAGATTGAACATGGCAAGGCGGGTCAGTTGTGCTTCTTTGCGAATCCTAAATATGAGCACTATGTCTATACTTGCAAGGCAAGTATTCTTCTTGTGAACAAGTCTTTCGAGCCTAAGCAGAAGGTGTCATGCACCATGATCAGGGTGGATGATGCATATACTGCAGTGGCGGAGCTTCTCAAGTATGTGACTCTCCAGAAGAGGACTGACAGGAGGCATCGCGGTTTCAGGTCATCGTGGTTCCTGACCACCAAATTCGGAAAGAAGGTTTATCTCGGAAGCCATTCCTATGTAGGTCATCATGCTGTAATCGGTGACTATACCAAGATTTATGAGAATGTGTATATAGGTGACAATACCAAGATCGGTTCGCATTGCATCATCTATCCTGGAGTGAGCATTTATCCGGGTATGATTATCGGTGACAATGTGATTATCCATTCCAATGCCGTAATCGGTTCTGACGGTTTCGGAAACGCCCCTCAGCCTGACGGAACTTGGGAGAAGATCGAGCATATCGGCAATGTCATCATCGGAAACAATGTCGAAATCGGCGCATGCACTACCATTGACAGGTCTGAAATGGAATCGACCATCATCGGCAACGGAGTGAAAATCGACAATCTCTGCCAGATTGCGCATAATGTCGTGATAGGGGACAACACCGTTATGGCTGCGCAGTGCGGTATCGCGGGTTCGACAAAGATCGGAAAGAACTGTATTTTCGGAGGCCAGGTAGGTATTGCAGGTCATCTCAATATTCCTGACAACACCCAGATCGGAGCCCAGGCCGGCGTAATCAGCAATGTGAAGAAGTCCGGCGAGAAGCTTCTCGGTTCTCCGGCAATCCCGGTAAGCCAGTATCTCAGGAGTTACGCTGTGTTCAAGCAGCAGGGTAAGTAATTCCCGGAAATCGGCTGGCTGTCTTGGGGCCAAAAGAGTCCGAAATGCCGCAACTTTTGGCTAAGTTGCTGAAAATACATATATTTGTGAAATTTTTGACATATATATAATTACTCAAGTTCCACAAGCGCGGAACAAAATGATTTGTTAATGAAGCAGCTTACACTTATCAATGCCTGTCAATTTCATGGCAAAGGTCTCCACACGGGACGTGTAGCGGAGATGACAGTGAAGCCGGCTCCGGCCGGGACAGGAATTGTATTCCTTAGAAAAGATATTGGTACAGAGGCATTTGTGGCAGCCCTTGCGGAGAATGTTTCCAGCACGGCGAGAAGTACGACCATTTCGTCCGGAGAGGTTTCTGTATCTACCATAGAGCATCTGATGTCAGCATTGACCGGAATGGGCATTGACAATGCCATTGTCGAACTTGACAATGTGGAGGTCCCTATTCTGGACGGAAGCGCCCTTCCTTATGTGAAGGCTTTTGCCGGTAACGTGGTGGAGCAGGATGCCGAGCGTGTATATCTGGATATTCCTGAAGATATTGAACTGAAAGATGAGAAGACCGGTTCGTGGGTGAAGCTTACTCCTGCGGACAAGCCTTCATTCGAGATAACAGCCGATTTCAATTCTCATGTCCTTGGTGTACAGAAGGCTTCCTGGAATCTTTCTGACAATTATGCCGAGGAAATCGGACCTTGCCGTACATTCGTGTTCTTCCATGAAGTTGAGTTCCTGCTTGCCAATAATCTGGTGAAGGGCGGTGACGTGGATAATGCGATTGTCATCGTGGAGCATCCCGTTTCTGACGAGCAGCTTGACAGAGTGGCCAAACTGTTCAACCAGCCTAAGCTTGGCGTGAGCGAGAGCGGTTATCTCAGCAATCTTAAACTGCATTTCCCTAATGAGTGCGGCCGACACAAGCTGCTGGACATGATAGGCGACATGAGACTGGCCGGAGGTTATCTCAATGCTGCCGTGACAGCTTTCAAGCCTGGCCACACCATCAATACTAATACAGCAAAGGCAGTGCGTGCACTACTTGCCAAATAAAATAAAAGATAGAAGTATGAACAAGATTCATCCATTGGCTTCAGTAAGCCCTAAGGCAATTCTTGGAGATAACATTGAAATCGGACCCTATGCATTCATCGATGATAATGTAGAGATTGGTGATGGTTGCAAGATTTATCCTCATGCTGTGGTTTTCCCTTATGTCAAGATGGGAAAGAACTGCGAGGTCTATCCTGGAGCAGTTGTCGGAGCAGTTCCGCAGGACCTTAAATTTGACGGAGAGATTACTTATGTTGAAATCGGTGACAATGTAACTATCCGTGAATGCGTTACCATTAATCGTGGTACCAAGGCAAGCGGCAAAGGCGTTACCAAGATCGGAAGCAATACTCTCCTCATGTCTTACGTACATGTCGCACATGATTGCGAAGTCGGAAATCATTGTATTCTCGTAAGTTACGTCGGTATTGCCGGTGAGACTCAGGTCTCTGACTGGGCAATTGTCGGCGGTGGCGCAAAGGCTCACCAGTTTACAAGAATACCCTGCCGGGTGACAGGGTAAATTCTTCAGCAATCGCCGCGAAATATGATACGGGCGGAAAAAAAGCTGTTTCAAGCAGAATCATATCGACGATTCCATTATGAAATATTAGTCAATGTCACCTTTCTCGTTGGCGGTATTAGCCTTGATGATACCTCTCTTGGACGTTCCTGTGGTACATGAGGGCGGAACCTGCTCTCTTCCGATAAGGGAGATACGCGTGGATTATTCCCGCCCGTGGCTCACAAGAATGGAAAGGGCTATCGTATCTGCTTATGAATCATCGGCTTATTTCGATTACTACAAGGATGAACTGTTCGCCATATTGGACTCTCGGACAGATACCCTGCTGGATCTGAACACATCCATTCTCAGATTTTTCCTTGCCAAGCCGCCGCATAAATCTTGCAGCGGCTTCTGTAGGACTGTTTCTGATAGTTCTCAGACGCTTCGATGAACACATGC
>OQWI01000721.1_pt1 | contig 14950 bp, 14 predicted proteins | sample 1691551 | NCBI WGS metagenome assembly OQWI01 (sample SAMN03418259, study PRJEB22391) | human gut metagenome | biome: human-gut; feature: organic feature; material: feces | host: Homo sapiens | place: Tanzania | collected 2013-01
GAGAGTTTCCCCCGTCTTGTCCTTCGAGGATGGAGCCTGCCAAGTGGGCGACCTTCAGCGGGAGATGCCCAAGAACCCCATCGTTGACGAGTCCATCAACCTGTATATGGATGAAATCAGTTTGTAGCGATGGAGTTCTATGAATCGTTCATGAAGTTCAGCTTCCCCGACGAAGATGTCTTCTGTATAGAAAAAGATCCGCTCGTAACTGGCACGGATGGTATAAAAGCCTGTGAATGTGTCGTCTTTATCAATCCCCATGTGGCGTTGATAGAGGCTAAGTCCTCGTCACCAAAAGATATTTGTGGCGACAAATTTAAAGTCTTCATCACCGACATGCTCCATCCTCGAAGGACAAGACGGGGATGCTCATGGCTTGTTTGTGGGCCATGATGTAGAGACGCTTGACGACGAAATAGGAATGGGACGCTATAAAGAACTGGACGCCAGCATTGGCAAGGCTCAATATGGTGTCGAGCAAGCGACTGATGAGCGAAGGGTGGAGGTTCGCTTCCACCTCGTCGATGAGGATGATTGACTGGTTGTCAAGATAGTGATTGCCAAGGAGAAGGTCGAGGATAGAGAGTTTCTTCACACCCTCTGATGTCGCGGCGATGTCATACACACGACGGCTCTTATCGCGAAACTGCCATTCTTTCTTGTCCTCATTATATTCTAATCGACCACCAACCATTGAACTGACGATGTCACGTGCCTGGACAAATGAATCGAAGTTCTTGCCTTTCTGGGTTCTACTTAATGCCTTCGCCAGATCGCTATATGGTTCTTCGAATCCGAAACGATTATCTTCCTTAGCCTCAATGATGATATCTCGAATGGATAAGATCTCTTTGGCAGGGACATCCGAGGGCGTGAAAAAACTCTCAATTCTCGATCTTCTTCTTGGCAATCGCTATCTCGATAATCATTCAATTATTATCATCGATGAGATCGAAGCCAATCTCCATCCATCAATGATAGCTCAATTCCTCGATGCTATCTTCAAATTGGCAGAATCAGGAGTTCAATTCTTTATTTCGTCACATTCATATTTCGTCATCAAGCGCCTCTATATTTTGGCTCATCGCAATGCTCTCACCATTCCTGTACTTTCATTTGATAAAGGCCAGTGTACTGTCAGTGATTTAAAGGTGGAAATGCCACAGAATCCTATTATTGATGAGTCGATAGCACTTTATAAAGACGAAATCAGTTTGTGATATGGAGTTTGTAGAATCATTCATGAAATTCTCTTTCCAGGATGATGATATATTTCGCATCGAGGAGGATGAATTAGTACAATCCACTGATGGAATAAAAGCTTGTGAGTGTGTCGTCCTCATTAGTGAGAATGTTGCCCTTATAGAAGCTAAGTCGTCAGCACCAAAAATTGATAATGAGGAGAAATTTCAGCAGTTTATCTCAGATATTCGTCAGAAGTTTGCCGATTCACTTCAACTCTTTTATCAAGAATAAAAATAGGGGAGAAGAAGTTTTCTTGCGCCTTCCTATTAATCTGCAGAATAGCCAAGTTCCCACAGAGGCTTATAAAATATATTTGATTATTCATGGTCATCATCTTGATTGGCTCTTGGGACTTACAGATGCACTTCGTGTAGCACTTCAGGAAGAAGTTAAAAAGTGGAATTTGCGAGACTCGAATGTCAAAGTATATAATGAACAAACAGCATTGGAAAACCACCTTATAGTAGCATACATACCTAGAGCAGATGTTGACTCGTTGCGACAGCCGAATGGAAATGCAGATGAAACTAAGATTTTGGGTTATAGGTCATGGGTTAGCGGTTAGCGTTAAGGTTAACGTTAAGGTTGTAGTTTAGAGTTTAGCGTTAAGGTTAGAGTTTAAAGGTTATAGGTTAAAGTTTAGTGGTTAGTGATTAGTGATTAGTGTTTAGCGTTAAGGTTAAGGTTAGAGTTTAAAGATTATAGTAGAATTGAATAATTTCTGGCCTCCAGCCATATTTTATTAAAGATTTCCACCAAAGATTTCTTGCCGACAGGCAACCCCAAACCATCCGTATAAATTCCGTTTAAATTCCGATGATCCGATGATCCGATGATTGTCCTCCGTGTAACATGTGAGATAATATAATAACGATTATGATTCAAAAAATATTTAATTGGTATTTTACCAGTAAAGCACTACCATATTGGGGCGTATTATGCTTAGACTGCGCCATTGTGATGTTCTCCGGCTACCTCGCCGAATACTTTGAACTCGGAGGTTCAGGGTTTGCAGCCAGTTTCTGGGCCATTACCCATTCCCTGCTGCTATGCGTACTGCTCTTTGTGATAGCCTTTCGCGTGTTTAGCACCTATAGTGGGGTAGTGCGCTACTCCTCCTTCGTTGATCTGCAACGAATAGCAGCTGCAACATCACTCGGATCCCTGCTGACCTACCTGATGTCGTTGGCAGTGAATCACGTATGGTCCATCGATGAAGTCCTGATGCCATCCCTCTCAGGTATTATCCTGATGTTCACCTCATCAACCTGTTTGATGTTTATGGTCAGAGTCGCCGTGAAGAGCATGTTTGATGCGAGAAGAAAAGACGAACAAGCCCTGAAAACCGTGATCTACGGAATCAAACATGGCGCTATAGGTATGGCGAAGATGATCAAGAGCCAGTCCCCTCAACACTATGTCCTTGATAGCTTCATTAGTCCTGACGGACAGATGGTAGGCCACATGCTCATGGGCGTGAAGGTCCGTGAGGTAGAAGATACGTTAGCATCCCAGTTGAAAGCCGATGGCATTGATGCCATCTTGGTATCCCCGGTTCAAGCAGATAACTTCCGTGAAGACGACCACCTCATCAATGACCTCATCGCTAATGGCATCAAGATCATGATGATGCCCCATGCTTTAGAGTGGGATGGAAAAAGTGAGTTACTACAAGACCAACTCCATGAAGTAGATATCGAAGACCTCCTGCCGCGCGATAAGATAGAGGTGGATATGAATGCCATAGGTGCCCTTCTCACCGGTAAAAGGATCATGATAACAGGTGCTGCCGGCAGTATCGGTTCAGAGATGGTACGCCAGGTCGCTGTCTATCATCCCTCAGAACTGATCCTTATCGATCAGGCAGAAACCCCCATGCATGATATCCGCCTGCTGATGCAACGCCAGTTCCCTGCTATCAAGTCAGAGACCATCGTGGCAAGCATCTGTAATGCCACTTTCATGGAAGCCATCTTTGCAGCGCATCAGCCAGAGTATGTCTTCCATGCAGCAGCCTATAAACACGTGCCGATGATGGAAGACAACCCTGCTATGGCAGTGCAAAACAACATCTATGGCACTCGTGTTATTGCAGACCTGGCAGTCAAGTATGGCACCAAGAAATTCGTGATGATATCAACCGACAAGGCAGTCAATCCCACCAATGTGATGGGCTGCAGCAAGCGCATCTGTGAGATCTACTGTCAATCACTCAATAAAGCCATTGCCGAAGGCACGGTAAAGGGCGTCACCCAGTTTGTCACCACCCGCTTCGGTAATGTGCTGGGTAGCAACGGTTCTGTCATCCCCTTGTTCAAGCAACAGATTAGAAATGGCGGTCCTCTCACTGTCACCCATCCCGACATCATCCGTTTCTTCATGCTCATCCCCGAAGCCTGTAAGTTAGTCCTTGAGGCAGGCACCATGGGTAACGGTGGTGAAATCTTCGTCTTCGATATGGGCAAGCCCGTCAAGATTGTTGACCTCGCCAAGCGCATGATAGCCCTTTCCGGTGCTAAAAACATCGAAATAAAATTCACTGGCTTGCGTGAAGGCGAGAAACTCTACGAGGAAGTCCTTTCCGACCAGGAAGAAAACATCCCCACCAAGCATCCCAAGATCATGCGTGCCAAAGTCCGCGAGTACGAATACGCCACAGCCTGTGAAAACGAAAAGGCCCTCCTAGACCTCTCCTACACCTACAATGACATGGATATAGTAAAGAAGATGAAGGACATCGTCCCAGAATACAAAAGCCAAGTTTCCAAATACGAAATCCTAGATAAAAAATAGGTTATAGGTTATAGGTTATAGGTTAAAGGTTAGTGATTAGTGGTTAGTGATTAGTGTTTAGAGTTTAGTGGTTAGCGTTAAGGTTAAGGTTAGAGTTTATAGGTTAAAGGTTATAGGTTTAAGGTTAGTGTTTAGTGTGTAGTGTTTAGTGTGTAGTGTTTAGTGTTTAGTGATTAGTGTTTAGTGATTAGCGTTAAGGTTAAGGTTAAAGTTTAAATTTTAGAGTTTAGTGGTTAGCGTTAAGGTTAAGGTTAGAGTTTAAAGATTATAGTAGAATTGATTAATTTCTGGCCCCCGGCCATTCTTTATTAAGATTTCCTCCAAGATTTCTTGCGAAGCAATCCCAAAAACATCCGTCTAAATCCGTTTAAATCCGATGATTGATTTCTTGCGAAGCAACATCTAAACAAAGATTTCCTCCAAAACATCTTGCGAAGCAACTAAAAAATTCTTCGCTGCTCCAAAACATCTAGCGTAGCAACTAAAAAAATCCGTCTTAAATCCGTCTAAATTCCGATGATCCGTGCCCTCCGTGGATAAATTTTTTCGTAACATTTTGCTGTTTTATACAGAAAAATGTGTATCTTTGTACGCAACAAGGGAAATGATGACCCGAGGGTCACTCAGAAAACCTCAAAAAATAAGGATTTATATGATGCCAGTCAATAACTATATGGCACATTCACCGCAGCCGGTGATCGCCAACGACTCCATCAAATAGAAAGAGGAAATGACGCAGGATTGCTCTATGACTCTTCTTCTATCGCCGACGAAAACCAACGTTTTCCAAAGGGCAACCACGTTACTGGGACTGATACCACATCGGGTCCAGGAATAGAAGAACTATCCCGTTAGGTTATAGGTTATTGTTTAAAGGTTAGCGGTTAGCGTTAAGCGTTAAGGTTAACGTTAAGGTTATAGTTTAGAGTTTAGAGATTCTAGTTAAAGATTCTTCTCAAGATTTTCTTTAAGATTTCGAGCATCTAAGATGCGATCCAAAACAAGTCCCTTCCCAAAAGCGAGGTACTCGAGCGCATTTTAGTTGAGATTTTAGTTATAGTGGAATAAATTGATTATTTCTGGCCATAGGCCACTCTTTAATACAGATTTCCTCCAAAGATTTCTAGCGTAGCTACCCCAAAAATATCTGTGGGTCAGTAGAACCGTCCCGCTGATCTTTAGAAGGATATACTATAATCCGATTGGGCTTTGTTGATGAGCACAATTCACATGAAATAGATACTGATTGTTTAGCTCAAGCAATAGCCACTTTTCAACATACAATTTATAGTTGTCATCAAAAGCTTAAAGGAAAGCAGAATGCAATGCAAGCTTCTTTAAAAGTTACTGCATTTCAGACAGCATCATTTGATGTTGAATTTAAATCAGCTGCACCAGTAGATCTATTTGGTCCTTCAGATGTTTCTGATACATTTTCAAAGATAGATAACCTTATGCAGACAACTGATGACAATGAATTTAAATTAATTCTAGAAGACCTTCAAGGACGGACAGTAAGTAATTATAAGAATTTTATTAAGGTTTTAGAAGATAATCGTCTTGCTGTTAAGTATAAATGGGTTTCATCTATAGCAGATAAACGTGTTGTTTCACATGTTGTAACTCGGCATCGTGTTGAAAAATCCATAGATTCTTAATGCGAAATGATGAGCTAATTTCTGAGTCTACGGTGTACGAGGGAGATTTTCTTGCTTCTTCTGTTGAAAATGGAAAATGGACATTTGCTGCTGATGGAGAAAACAAACCCATAAGTGGTGATTCTGAAAATAAGGCAATTCTATCTGGAGTGACAATTGAACAAAAGAGATATAAAATTTGTTGTCTTGAAAAGCAAATTCAAAACTGTGCTACTATGAAAATCAATAACAAGAGATTTCTTCTTTCAATTGAGGAACTTTGATTCTCATGTTTTGTTCTGGTTGTAATCTGTTAAATGTTATAATTCTTAATTAGTTAGGATTCTAGTATTTTCTATGTCACAAGATCTCATTATAGCAATCCTTGCAATAATTATTCCCGCAGTCGTTACTGTGGCAGGTATTATAATAGCTCGTCAAACTGAGAAGTTACGTACAATGAGGGAACAACTCTCAGAAAAGAAATATAAGGCATATGCAGATGCTGTAAAAATGTTCTATTCAGTGTTGAAGGATATTAAAAGTAATAAACAAACGAATACATCTGATGCTATGCAAAAAATGATAGACATGAAGCGAGATATTTTCATGTATGGGTCAGATAAAGTATTTAAAGCTTTCAATTTATGGTTGCTAAAAACTGGTAGCTCAGATAGTAAAGCACAATTTGCAGCTTTTCTTGATTTCGTATTAGAGATGAGAAAAGATTTGTGTAATAACAAAACAAAATTAACTAAAGAAGATATACTCATCAATCTTACTCAAAGCAAGGAAGAGACATTAAAGTTATTTGAATGACATGTTTTTTTCTTTAGCATAGAAATATATATATAATTAATGTATCACAAATCATAGATCATAAATCAGAAACATTCCGTCTAAATCCGTCTAAATTCCGATGATCCAATGTTTGATGACCCGATGATCTGATTTCTGGCCCCCGGCCATTCTTTAATACAGATTTCCCCCCAAAGATTTCTAGCGCAGCTACTAAAACATTCCGTCTAATTCCGTCTAAATTCCGATGATTGCTTTCCGTGCGACAATTATTAAGGCTAAAGGGTATTAGTTATGGCGTTATTCAACGAATAAATAGTAAAATGAAAGCGGGTCAGTAGAACCGTCCCGCTGATCCTAAATTAAACATTATATGAGAATTAATTCAATAAGTTTCCATAATCATAATACGGGATGGAATTATAGTGATTTACCAATAGACTATTTAACTTTATTGGTTGGAGCATCGGGTGTCGGTAAAACACAAATTCTGCGGTCATTGATTGATATTGCAAGAATTGCAAAAGGTGCTTCTTTTAACGGTATCGAGTGGACTGTTAAGTTTACTATTGATAATTCTCTTTACGTATGGGAAGGTGAATTTGAATCTGTAGCAGAAAATGATGTTAGCTATTTCGAAAGAGGCGAAGGCCGTTATAATATAACTAAAGAACGTTTAACTTCTGGTCAAAAAGTGATCTTAGATAGAAACGAAACTAAGATTCTTTTTATGGATATTGAAACGGTAAAACTTGATGCTTCTAAAAGTGCAATCGAACTCTTGAAGGAAGAATCAATGATTTCTCCTATTTATAAGGGTTTTGGTCAAATATACCAACTGAATAATGAGAATCATGGTATAAGAATATCTGCACAGTTTAGTGAGAAAAGAGAACAAATAAAAGATATCTCAACGGTACATGATAGCAGATTGCTTTCTCCTATAGAGAAGCTGTTTGTTCTTCGAAAAAATGGATTACCAGAGTTTCATATAATCACTGATTTATTTAAGAGAATATTTCCTCTTGTTGAAGATGTTGATTTCTCAAAAGAACGTTTTTTTGATGGTACAACCTGTCCAATTCTAAGAATAAAGGAAAAAGGCATTGCAGAGTGGATTTTACAGCATGAAATCTCCTCAGGCATGTTTCGTACCTTGTCACAGATCACCATCCTAACATTAGCTCAAGATGGAGATGTAATCCTTATTGATGAGTTCGAAAACGGTCTTGGTGTTAATTGTATAGATAAATTGGCGCAGCAAATACTTGAGCCTGAAAAAGATGTGCAGATAATAATAACAAGCCATCATCCATATATTATTAATACCATACCTTATAAAAAGTGGAAGATTGTAACAAGATCAAAAAGTGATGTGCATGTTTTGAATGCAACCGATTTAAATATTGGAGAACATTCGCGTCACGACGCATTTCTTCAGTTAGTTCAGGCAAAAGCGTTTATTACAGGCCAACAATGAACTTATATATAATAGTAGAAGGAGAACAGACTGAATTATCAGTCTATCCTGCTTGGCTCTCAATATTGGCTCCACAGATGCAGCGTATTGATGATGCTACTAAGGTTAGCTTAAACAATTATTACCTATTCTCCGCTCATGGTATTCCGAGTATATTTACTCATGTTGCTAATGCTATTATTGATGTAAATGCAATTAATGCATCTTCTGATAGTAAATATGATTATATAATTGTATGCCTTGATGCAGAAGAAGAATCAAGACAGTACATTGAGGAGAGAATCCAAGAAAAGATTGATGCTTATGGTGTTAAACTTAACGATGCAAAACTGGTTGTTTTTGAACAAAAAGTTTGTATGGAGACGTGGTTCTTAGGAAATCGGAAGGTTTTCAAACAGAATCCTCAAGGAGCAGAGTTTATTCGTTTTGTTCATCATTATAATGTTAAGCAAGATGATCCAGAGTACATGGATACGATAGATGAGGATCGTTATAATAAAGCTCAATTTCATGTACGATATCTTAAGAGAATGTTGGCTGAGCGAAATATGTTATACGACAAAAATAATACTGCGGCAGTTTGCTCAAAAGATTACCTTCAAGAATTGATCAATCGATATGAAGAATCTCATCATATATCTACTTTCGGAACATGGTATGAGTTCGTTCGAGAAAACTTAATGGGTAAATCTTAAGAATCACTCAAAGCATAAATCACAAATCACAAATGATAAATCAGAAACATTCCGTCTAAATCCGTCTAAATTCCGATGATCCAATGTTTGATGACCCGATGAACAGATTTCTTGCGTAAGCAACATCTCAATAAAGATTTCCTCCAAAGATTTCTAGCGTAGTTACCCCAAAATATCTGTGGGCCAGTAGATCCGTCCCGCTGATCAATAATTATTAGCACACAAATCTATATTGGTATAAAATACCAAGAAAAATTTGTACTTTTACATTTATAAAATTAACCCCTTTCAGTATGATTCTAGATATTCAAAATATTAATAAGATTCAAGAAGCAAGAATTAAGCTTAATGGACTTACTGTAATAGCTGGAGAAAATGGTTCCGGAAAAAGTACAGTGGGGAAGATGTTATTCTCTGTTGTTCAAGTACTGAAATTGACACAAGATGAATCTTTGAGTAAATCAGATAACTTGCTTGATAAATATATTCAGAAGTTATATACAAGAATAAAAAGCATACGTACACTTCGTCTTCAAATTATCTACACTGCAATTCCCCGTGAATATCATTTAAAAAAAATGTTAATAGACGGAGAGATTACAATTTCTCAATTGCGAGAAGGAATCAACATTATTTTTAGTCAGATTGATAATATTACCCCTCGTACGAAAGCTAACATTGAGAATGACCTTAAAAATCTTGAACTAATAATTGAGAGAAGGAGTAATCGTGCTGCGGTGCAAGCATCATCAATTCAGAGTCTCATAGAATCGGAATTTATGAACTCTGCTTGTTCTGTAGGAACAAATATGTCAAAAGTACTTTTTGATATCTCTGACGCAGAAGGGGCTTCTATATATTTTTCTTTAGAGAATAACAAAGTAAAAGAAGTAAATTGTAAGGGTAAGGAATATCTTGAAGATGCTACTTATGTTGAATCTCCACTCTATTTACATATGATAGATACTTTAAACTATTCTATGCAATATGTCGAGATAGAAGCTCCCCGTATATATGCTCGCTCTGGTATGATTCCTACTCATATAAAGGACTTTGTTAATAAAATGGCTTATGCAAAATCTTTCTCACCTAATTTGTTCAATGAAAACAGAGACATTATTACTCATGTAGAAGATATAATGGAAGGATCCTTCCAGTTTAATAAAGATACAAATCGTCTAAACTATGTAAGTAAAGGGCATTCTTTTTCACCTATTAATACAGCGTCAGGAACAAAAACATTTGGTGTCCTACAACTTTTGCTTCAAAGTGAAATGATAGGTCCTAACAAAGTGTTGATTTGGGACGAACCGGAAAATCATTTACATCCAGAGTGGCAAATTCATTTTGCAGATATTATCCTCCAGTTAGTTCAAGCAGGAATACCTATTGTTATTAGCACTCATAGTCCATATTTCCTTCAAGCTATAAGATATTTTTCTGCAAAATATGATTCAGAGAAAGATGTAAACTATTATTTCGCAGAGATTAATGATAATGGACTCTCAAGCATTAATGAAGTTACGGATAATTTGAATATAGTTTTTTCGAAATTAGCAGAGCCATTGCGTCATATTATGAATATCCCTAATCCGAAATCGGTAGAGTGATGACAGCACAGGATACATACAAAGCTATCTCATCCTATGCTGGAGTTAATGTTTCAACAATATGTGATGTTAGAGCTCGTTGTTTGCAATATACTAGCTGTACAAATAAGTCTAAATCCGAGATACTCGATTTTGACGGAGCGGCACATACTTATCAACAAGAGATGAAAATAAGTACTCCGCAATCTGTTGATGCTATTGCAGTTGATAAAACTGGTTTACTTTTGATTTTAATAGAGAAGAAAACCTGGGAAAATTTTCTAAATCATTTGAAAGGCGATGATAAAGCAAATCCCGTAGATGCAGCAATGGTAAAAATTGGTGATTATGACTTAAAGGGTAAGTATGAATCAACTCGAAGAATATGTGAACATATCATGCATGATGATAACTTATTCCAAAGTTTGCCTCATGTTTTTGTATTCTTAACTGAATTCTCAGACTCAGATCCTACTGCTGGATTTGCAACGATGTTAACAACTTTGGCACAAACTTCATCAACAGTAGATTATGCAATCCAACAACCTATTGTACAGGGAATGAAAAGTCACCTATCTTCTGTACCTTGTAGGAAAAGTAGATATTTAAAAAGTAGATATTTAAATTGTATGGAGTTGGATAGTTTTATAAACGACCCTTCTTCTTTTGAATAAATCATTAGGAATATTATACTCTACATAATAGTAGGAAGGAAATACGATAAAGATGAGTCTTTATTTTATTTTGCCTGTCACCTATTGACAGATTATTAAAAAAAGAGTAATAAGTACGCGCAACAATTGATACATTGAATGCTAAACAAACATTAACTGGTCCTGAGTTTAATCAACTATGTACAATGTTGCGAAGATGGTTAGAAAATGGAGATGAGATTAAAAAAAAATATCTGTGATTTCTGTGAGACATTAAAAGGGAGCGCACATTGAGGGAGCTACAAAAAAAATCCGTGTAGATCTGTGGAATCCGTGTGACCGTCTTAAATCCGTTTAAATTCCGATGATTGCTTTCCATGCGACATTAAAAAATCTACCATTTTGATGTTTTATACAGAAAAATGTGTATCTTTGTACACAACAAGGGAAATGATGACCCGAGGGTCAATCAGAAAACCGCTAAAATAAGGATTTATATGATGCCAGTCAATAGCAATATGGCACCATCACCGCAGCCGGTGATCGCCAACGACTCCATCAAATAGAAAGAGGAAATGACGCAGGATTGCTCTATGACTCTTCTTCTATCGCCGACGAAAACCACCGTTATGACAACCACCGTTTTCCAAAGGGCATCCACGTTACTGGGACTGATACTCCATCGGATCCAGGAATAGAAGAACTATCCTGTTACGGTTATAGTTTAGAGGTTATGGGTTATGGGTTAGAGGTTAACGTTAAGGTTAAAGTTCAAAGATAGAGATTCTTCTAAAGATTTCCTATCTAATGTGAACTTCCGCATAACGGCCTGACAGTCATGACAATACGAAACCGCCGTTTCCAGAGTTATCAGACATTCATCAGACATCCGGGAAATTAAGCCTTTACTGCTCATTTCTATACAAAGGTATGCAAAATTACCCAGATAGGCAATAGCTTTACGCAACAAGAAAATAATTATAATCAAGATATGCGTAATAATCACATAGTTATAATGGCCGGTGGAGTAGGTAGCCGTTTCTGGCCGCTGAGTACACCTGATTTTCCCAAGCAGTTCATAGATATTTTGGGCTGTGGACGGACACTGATACAACTAACAGTTGACCGTTTCAAAGGAGTTGCTCCTATCGAGAACTTCTGGGTGGTAACAAACGCTAAGTATGTTGATATTGTAAAGGAGCAGCTTCCTGGTATACCTGAAAGTCATATATTGGCAGAACCTGCAGCTCGCAATACATCCCCTTGTATTGCTTGGGCTTGCTGGAGCATTAAGAAGGAAGATCCCACAGCTAATGTGGTTGTAACGCCAGCAGATGCTGTGGTTATGAATCCAGAAGAGTTCCGCAGGGTCATCAACAATGCACTTGCTTTTACGGATAAGAAAAATGCTATTGTAACCATTGGTATTAAGCCTTCACGTCCTGAAACAGGCTTTGGCTATGTTGAGGCAAAGGATGCTGAGGATGGTGAAATCTGTGGGGTAAAGGCCTTTAAAGAGAAACCTGACCATGAAACGGCTGAAAAATATCTGCGGGCAGGTAATTATCTTTGGAACGCTGGCATCTTTGTTTGGAACATAGAAACCATTACCAATTGTATTTCCAAGTATAAGCCAAACATTGCTGCTGATATGGACAAGATTGCTGCAACAGGTAATGTTGCGAACATCTTCCCTCAGTGCGAAAAGATTTCCATAGACTTTGCGGTAATGGAACCAGCGGCAGCAGACGGTCTGGTATATACCCATCCAGCTGACTTTGGATGGAGTGACCTTGGTAACTGGGCCTCATTGCATGATAAGTTGCAGAAGGACGAGAATAACAATGGAACTGTTGGCAACGTGAAGTTGTATGAGAGCAGCAACTGTGTAGTCCATGCAGAGGATGCAAAGAAAGTGGTACTTCAAGGCCTTGATGGATATATCTTCAGTGAAAAGAATGGCCAGATACTTGTTTGTAAGCGAAGCGAGGAACAAAGAATTAAGGATTGGAACAGTTAAAAGTATTTAATAATCATTGTTCTATGGATTTGAAAGGGCTTATACGGCTTGTATACTATAAGTTTTATGCTTGTCCGAAATCAGAAAAAATTCATAAGCGTGTCGAAGAAAGGATAAGAAACAAAGGATTTGCTAATGTCGTTTTCTTAGCATCTAATGTGTCTATGTGGCGTTATCAAGGCATATATGATTTGCTGAGTAGAGATGAAAGATTCCGGACATTTATTGTATTAAGCCCACTAAAAACATATTCTAAGGAACAAAGGAAGTCTAATATCAAGGAATTAAAAGAGTTCTTTGATGAAAAAAAAATATCTTATATTGATACAACAGCATTTAAGGATGACGAATATGATTTACATAATAGCATACATCCTGATATAATGTTTTATACACATCCATATGGAAATGAATATGGCAATGCGTTAGATAGCAGATATTATGAAGATTGTTTGTTGTGCTATGCACCATATGGTGTTCGAACAATATCTGCAATCTGGTCTGAATGTAATCGCCTTCAAAATCTAGCGTGGAAGCTATTTTATGAAACAAGCGTAAATCTTCAATATGCGAAGGAACACACATATTGTAAGGGCAATAATGTTATAGTTGTTGGTGATCCTTCTGCGGATGAGTTTTTGCGTGATAAACATATTGATGTTTGGAAGCCCCAGCCCACGAAGAAAAAACGTATAATATGGGCTCCTCATTATACAATTACAGAATCTCAATATTTGCAAAGGGGAAGTTTCTTGTGGCTGTGTGATTTTATGTTAGAATTAGCTGAGATATATTCAGACAAGGTACAGATAGCATTTAAACCTCACCCGAGGTTAAAAACAGTTTTGTACAATCTACAAGGATGGGGAAAAGAACGCACAGATGAGTACTATAACAAATGGGCATCACTGTCTAATACGCAGTTTGAAGATGCGGGTTTTGTGGATTTATTTATGACCTCTGATGCAATGATTCATGATAGCGGGTCTTTTACGGCCGAATATCATTATTGTCTAAAACCTGTGTTATTCTCTACGCAAGTATTGGAAGAGGTACGCAAGCCGCTGAATCAATTTGGTAAGGACGCCATTGATGTTCATTATATTGGGGAAAATGTTGAGGAAATAAAAGAGTTTATTGATATGGTTGTGATAGAGGGTCATGACACGATGTTTCCTAAAAGGAAGGAATTCTACAATAAGTATTTATTGCCACCTAATGGACTCTCTGTTTCTGAGAATATTTATCAAAGTATAGTAAATGAAATTTGGGAAAAATAGTTTAATATATTAAATCTATGGTTATTGGTTATACCACTGGCGTATATGATTTATTTCATATTGGCCATCTGACCCTTCTTAAAAATGCAAAGGGTCTTTGTGATAAGTTAATTGTTGGCGTTACAGTAGATGAACTCGTGCTCTACAAGGGTAAGCACGCCATGATTCCGTACTCTGATCGTGCTGAAATTGTTCGAAGCGTTAAGTATGTTGACGCTGTAGTACCTCAGTATGATATGGACAAGCTGGCTGCCTGCAAGAAGCTTGGGGCTTCTGTTCTTTTTGTTGGCGATGACTGGTACGGTACTGAGAAGTGGAAGAAATACGAAGAGGATTTTGCAAAGGAAGGCATAAAAATTATATATTTCCCATATACAAAGGGAATATCTTCCACCAAGATTACAGAAGCTCTCCAACATACACGTGGTTGGGTTGACGGAAAGGAAGCACAAGTTGCAGAGGAGAACCATTTAAATAAATAAGTCCAATGGTTGATAAGAGTTATTGCATGAGCTCGTTTCTTTCACTTCGTTATGTTGAAGATGACGAGAAGCAGTTCTGTGAGGGGTTACACCATCAGGTGTATAAGCAGCACTTTCTGTAATGACCAGCAAAACTTTATTATCAAGATAATCACAACTTTTATCAGTAATAGCCAATCTTATTTCATTTGATCGCCTATCTACATATTGTTCAAACAAATTATATAATTCAGGAAACTTTTTATGAATAAATAAATAATCCTTAGCATCAAAATATA
>OQWI01000723.1_pt1 | contig 14944 bp, 15 predicted proteins | sample 1691551 | NCBI WGS metagenome assembly OQWI01 (sample SAMN03418259, study PRJEB22391) | human gut metagenome | biome: human-gut; feature: organic feature; material: feces | host: Homo sapiens | place: Tanzania | collected 2013-01
CTTTTTGCCGTTTTGAGAAGAAGTACTCTCCCATTTTTCATAGTAATTCCTTTAATTGCTGTTCGTGTAATAACAGGGCAATTCTTTGCAAAACTAATCTTTTCACTGCTCAAATCTAGTGTACGCATTCTTTCTTCCTCCTCGAAAACAGGTGTCAGGCACTGTAAAATTTCTGCTTGCTTCAAAGTGCTTTTTCAGTTCGTTATAAGTATCCATAATTTTTCCAACTTACAAAAATATCCCTCACGACGTCAGACCCTAAGGGATATCTTCGTTCTTTTTAATTTTCCTTTTTTCTTTCAATTTGTTCCAGACAATATTTTTCTGCCAGAATTATAAATTCATCTGCAACTGAAATCTGCCGTTCTGATTCTTCTTTACTTGCAATATAAAAATCATCATAATCGCTGGCATGGCGAATCTCTTCTGCCTGTCCGATTTTCCTTCCCATTTCTCTTGGAAATACTGATGTTTTCACATAATCCTTATTGAAGTTTGCCACAGCATCCTTATGCCTTTTATATGCTTTACCGCTTACAGCATGTACTGCATTAATTGCATGAAAAATAGAATAATATGCCCTGTTATTGGCTCCTTTATAATCTTCAATAGAAAATAATGCTCTTGCTGATTTCAGATCATTTCGGGCTGTTTCCAGACGATATAACACCAGATCCCGTCTAGTACCGATTTCCTGATTATGCTGCTCCATACAAAACTACCCCTTCTTTATGAATATTGGAATAAAATGGATAGTTCACAATCCACTTCTTAAAATGTGCTTCACTTTTTGCAATAGGCTTAATATCCGTGTCATGATCCATATTAAAGTCATAGGTCATGTACGAGAGCTGTTGTGCATATGCCTTTAATTCCAGATCTGACATATCTACCAGAATCATAATGTCCACATCAGAATCCGGACGAAAGTCACCCCTTGCATAAGAACCATAAAGAATTATCTGGCGTATATGGGAACCATAAATCTTCTTAACCGCTTCTACATACTGTTCGATTAAATCCTGCATCATCTTTGGCATATATCATCACCTCATTTTCTGCTGATAATACTATAAGTTTCTCGATTCACAAATCTTTCTTCTTGATTTTATTATAACCAGTTTACCTTCGTTTCTCAATCAATATTTTCCATGTATCAATTCATTCTTTCTTTTCCGCCTCTTCTTTCTTACCCATAGTTCACAGTACCAGTTCATATAATTTGAACGTCATCTCCCCAACCACATCATAATATAGTGTCTTGGTTTGGATATATTGAAAGCCTAGTTTCTGATACAGCTTTTCGGCCGTTGTGTTGTTCTCGATCACATCAAGTCGCAATGCCTTCTTGCCAGCTTTTCTTTCCTGTTCAATTACATTCTCTACTAATCTCCGCGCCAGTCCTTTTCCACGATGATTCGGATGAACCGCCAGAACATGAAGAACAATCACATCGTCCGAATCAATCTGCCACGGAGCATCTGCATACCCTTCGACCTTTTCATCGTTTGCTATGACACACGCTGCGATTTCATCACCATCTGCCAACACATACAGATCTTCCCTATCAATGCTGTTCTGTATCATTTCGTCAGATGGATGGATTCCTTTCTTCCAATGCGGAAATGACGGGTCATCCTGATCTTGGTCGATCAAGTTCCAGTACAGAGATCTTATTTTGTCGAAATCTTCTTTTTCTGCCTTACGAAATGTCATTTTATCCATCCTTTATTCGTGCAGTTCCAGCGGCAGGCCGTCTGAATCGTGGAAGAATGTCATCTTCTTGCCGGTATAATCGTCAACCCGAATCAGCTCACATTCTATACCTAATTTCTCCAGTTCTTCCACCGTCTGCTCCACGCTCTCTACACAAAAAGCAAGATGACGCAGACCACAGGCCTCTGGGCGGTTCACACGCTTCGGCGGGTTCTCCTCTGCGAAAATCTCCAACTCTGTATGTTCGTTAACACGCAGATCCAACTTCCAGTCCTTACGCTCTGGACGGTAGTTTTCCCTGATGATAGAGAAGCCCAGTTTGTTCACATAGAAATCCTTAGCAGCTTCGTAGTCAGATACGATGATTGCGATGTGGTGTATTTTAGATAAGTTCATTTTTCTTACGCTCCATTTCTTTTATTTCCGTTGCAAACTATACATTAACCTTCAAAAAATACCGTGTGAACTCCTGGAGTTCAGTTTGTCCACACGGCCGATCTTATTTCAGTTTTTCGAGGATCTCATCCGCACTCATGCCGCTTGCCAGCAGCTTCTTAAGCACTGCTTCAGCCTCGACCTTCTTAGCAGCTTCGGCAGCCTTCGCCTCAGCCTTTGCCTTCTTTGCTTCCAGAGTGGCCACTTCTTTTTCGGCCTTCTTCAAAGCAGCCTTCTTCGCTTTCAGATCAGCCTTCAAAGTGTCAATGTTTGCGGTGATGGATGCGATCTCAGCAGAGAGCGCTTCCTTTGCGGACTGCTTTTCTGCAAGCTGCGTTGCAAAATCAGCAGTCACAGTTTTGGGCTTATTCTTGCTACCTTTGGTTCTGGGCATAGGTGATAACCTCTCTCCTCGTATAATAAAGTAGTAGTATTTATAGACCGCTCTCCAGCGGAATGCTACAATAGTTTCAGGGTGCTGTGGATTGGTAAACCCCTCCTACCGCCAAGACGGTTTTAAAAAGGCTCCAACCACAGCTTCTTTGTTGAAATGTTAATCAGTTAGATACCGCCAGACGGTTTATTTAGAACGAGGTTACAAGAGCAAAGAAGTTTGTGGTCCTGAACAGCATCGAAATAAATATGCTGGAGGTATTAAAATGGTTTGTGTTGGAATTGACGTTGCTAAGGATAAGCATGACTGCTGTATTCTCGCCTCAGATGGAACGGTTCGTGCTGACTGCTTTACCATCCCTAACAACATGGATGGATTTAAGCGACCGCTTCAGACGATTCAAGGCTGTACCAAAAAATCAGACAAAATAAAAGTAGGGCTTGAGGCTACCGGGCATTACAGCTACAACATTCTTGGATTTCTTCTTGACAATGACCTGACCGTCTATGTCATGAACCCTTTGCACACCAACCTATACCGAAAGAGTCTCAGCCTTCGCAAAACCAAAACCGATCGTGTGGATGCAAGAACGATTGCAACTATGCTATTGTCCGATGTAGACCTCAAGTCCTACACGGATACAGCATACCACAACGAAGAGCTAAAGTCACTAACAAGATACCGATTTGAGAAAGTTCGTGAAAGAGCCAAGTTGAAGCAGTCGGTGTCCAGACTTGTCACGATCCTGTTTCCAGAGCTGGAAAAGCTCGTTTCCTCTCTCCACGGTGCTTCGGTCTATGCTCTTCTCAGCGAATATCCCGGTGCAAAGCAAATTTCAGAAGTCCATCTCACCAAGCTGACAAACCTTCTTAAAACAGCGTCCAAGGGACGCCACGGAAAAGAGAACGCCATCCAGATTCGAGATGCAGTCAGAGCTTCTATTGGCTCTGTCATGCCTGCCAAATCTCTGGAATTGAAGCATACCATTAAACTCATTCAAGAACTTGACTCCGAGATTAATGAAATCGAAGATTCTATTCAGAAAATCATGGATGAGCTCAATCCACCAATTCTCTCAATTCCCGGCATGGGAGTAAACTCCGCTGCCCTGATTCTCGCAGAAATTGGAGACTTCTCTAATTTCAGTTCGCCTGACAAAATCCTTGCTTACGCTGCCTGCTCTCCATCTACATACCAGTCAGGAAAACTCACAAACTGCTATGCTCATATGGAAAAACGAGGTTCTCGCTACCTACGATATGCGCTTTACAATGCAACCAAATACGTTTGCCAATGGAATCCTGTCTTTGCTGAATACCTTGCCAAGAAACGTGCCGAAGGAAAGCACTACAATGTTGCCTTGTCCCATGCCACGAAGAAACTCGTGCGGCTGATTTATGCCTTGCAGAAATCTGGAAAAGTATATCTTGCAGCTGCCTAATTTTCTCCTGAGCCTGAGTTAAAGCCAAGAACAACTTAGCTGGCGCAGCGAACCCTTGACGAACCGAAGCATTCAAATGCTATCCTGTTTGTGCGAGGGCTGGCTGGGCTTGCTTTACTGTTCTCTCCGTCGCCCTCGCTACTCCGATTCCAGCATTTGAATGCTGTTTGTCAGGGGCAGTGGTCGGTAAACGGATTTTTTCATTTTGGGACTTGACTTTTAATAGTTAGTCTTTTTTAGTGGTTTAAGTATACTGATTTCGCCCCGTAGTTCCAATAAATACAGGTATCAGGCCAATCGTGCTTTCGTGATCGGACGCATGAAACGCATCCTGCCAAAAATCCTATGCGGCATCCTAAAACTTTCTTCCGTTGATCAACTGTTTCAGGATTCTCTTCGCTGTCGTTCCCAGATCATGCCGGGACGATCGTTCCGCCGGAAGAAAAGCAAAACGAAGGGAAGGACTCACTTCAATAATCAAAAAGCAGCTTTTTGATTATCCTTTTTTCACATGCTTTCATGGGACTTACCGCAGTCCTTATTAAAGTGCGCTTTTTTTCAGGTCAGCTACGCTCCCAGCCTGATGTTGCTCCAATTTTTTTAAATATGCTTTTTCGATTTATGGATCGATTTTCTTAAGTTGACGCTAGGTTGACCACATTGGTGCCTGACCCCAATGTGGTCAACTCAAGTTACCATCTAACAGTAACCCCACTTAGTCCTTCTTCATTTGTTTCGAATAATATTTACTGTCAAAATCACTCTTTTTAATCGTATTATTTCTATAATCTGCGACTAATTGCATTAACTTATCCTGCGGTACACTCATTCCCTTTCCCAGAACAAACAGGTTAAAATGCTTCATCTTCTTTCGCTGCAACTTATCTATACTTTTTGTCAGGGCAGGATGAAGAACATAAATGCAATCATTATTTACATTTAACAAATCATTTCCTGTAATATAAGTTACTTTTGTAGAGTCTAAAAATTCCTGTGTAACATACCCTTCTCTGTTTAATGACGTTGGTATTATTCCTAGCATTCCCAGCTTGTACAACATTGAAAACGGATGATGAATCGCATCACACTTCTTGCAATTTCCTTTACATCTGGATAAACCATTGAATTTTTTGCATACATCGTGAACATCTCGTATAAACATCAAGTTTCTATCAAACAAATTCAGCAACCGTTTGAAATTATTAGTCTGTGCCCAGAAGTTCGGTAACATACTAATCTTCTCGTAATAATAACAAACATTTCCAGATGCAAGAGAAGGGTCATTATTAAATGCAAGTTCGGCTGCCGTTTCCTCAATCAACTCCTTAACCTTTTCCCCTCGACCAAGAACTGTAGCTATTTTTTTAATCTCAGGCATATGTTCTGTTAATACTCTTCCATACTCCTGAATGTCACGAGCTCTGTCAAAAGAATGACGGAAAATACTGTCAAATACAGATTCACTAAGTGCCAGATTATACGGATGACAAAGGGTTTTAACGCCCACAAATGCTTCTTCTTCCCTGCCATCCACCTTCGCCAATGATGGTTCAAATAAATAATCTGGATCCTGGTTTCCAATGCACTCATAGAAAATTTTTCTCTGCTCTTCCTTTGAATAATACAATTCAACATAATTGTTCAATGTTTTCTTGCTGTTTTGTCCAAGCAAATTTTCCTCACACGCAAATGCTTCTTTTCGAATCGTATAGTTCACTTCTATTGTACTTTGAAAATCTGTTTTTATTTGCGATGCCGCAACTAGCAGTCCCAATTGAAGATACTGCCAGATATTAACATGCCGATATTTATCATTATCTTTTGAATAAATACGTAAGCTAATATTTGCAGGTACAGTATATGTTTCACACCCATAACAGCAGTTAAACTTACATACAGTTCCATTATCCCAGCAATATTTCTGTGATTTATTCGGATTCGAACAAGTCGTAATCTGATTACGCTTTTCACATATTGCACATTCAACCGGAGGTTCCGCATTTACTTCCTGAATACTCTGATCCACTTTATCAATAAACATTAAAATTGACTGTCTTCTTGTTTTATTTAATATCTTGACAATTTTCTGTCTAATCAAACATAAAACATCAAACTCGGTTCCCGCCAATTTTACCCAACTCGTATCGGAAATAATATTTTTTACAATTACCTTTAAATCGCAAAAGTTTTCATCCGTACAGCGCAGATACGTATCTTCACATATTTTAGAATCTCTATACCACGATTCAATCATTCTCTTTAATTCGTTGATCTCGTCTATCTCACCTTCTTCATCCTTCAAATGATTGATGAGCTGATTAATTACATAGACAATGATGGAATACTTCCAGAAAACAATCACATTATTAAAGGTTTTAAAACCAGATAATGACTCGATCGTTTGGAATGTAACTGTATCTGTAGCCCAGTTATTACTCGCTGAAGGTTTAACTCCCAAAGGAAGACAAATCTTTTTATTGCTCATCTGTGCACGTTTAATCTGTAACACAAACGTTTTTCCTGCTCCTTTTACTGCACAAACACCCCAAATATTAGAATCCGTTTTTAGAAACTCATCTATCATTTTAGTCGATGTAAAAGTATCAAATCGTGCTTGTGTACCAGTTGCATTTTCAGCGTCCGGCAACCAAATAGACTCTCCCTTAATACCCTGTGCCTCCTTTTTCTTTTCCACACTATAAGACACTTGTGGTTGAATTAATTCAAAATAACACATGCCCTTATCTGTTTCAAATCCATCGTAATAGTGAAAACGCTTATTATCTGAATCCCATTTATACGGAAGCACCTCAACCACATTTTTATCACTGCTTTTCAAGTACATCACACAGCCTAAATCTGAATAAGTATCCTTCATTTCTGGTGCTGCTTTTCCACATACAAACTCCGGAACTATCCTTCCAGAAAACAGTTCGACGCTTCTTTTATTCTTTTTATGTAAATCCCCACACAAATATGCACTAACATTCCAATCCGTCATAAACCGTTTTAAATAGCTTTCGTGAGACTGGTGGATCATTTCCACTGGATGATGTGCAACAATAATAGAAGGACAATTTTTTAGTTCACTTCCTAAATTACTAAGATTATATATATCAACAATCTGTTTTAACGTATTATCTCCATTACAATTGATTGCTGTATTCAAATGAATGATATTCAGTCGATTCCCCCATGTTTTAACGCATACCTGCTCCGGATTTCGATAAAAGGTCTCTGCTGTTTCCCCGTAGAAATCTTTAATAAACGCATTATATTCTGAAAAGCAATCCACCAATTTACCCTTTACAAAGTAATCCCGATAACAATCCTGATTCCTATCTACTTCGTTTTCAATGTAATAAGTAAAAGCACCTTTTCCATCACATCCACCAGCGTCGTGATTTCCTGGAATAATAAAAATATCTTTTTTTGTCAAATTAAAAAATACCAGCAATTTTTCCAAAAATATTTTTGCCTTTTCATAGCCTTCTTTAAAATTGTGTAAATCCCCCGTTACTAATATAAATTTTACATATTTTTTATACTCCAAATTGTTATAAGCATCTTCCATTACTTTCCATTCTGTGTTATCAAAAATATGCAAATCCGAAATTTGAAGCCAACCGTATTCAACTTTTTCATTTATCTTCTGCATAATTTTCCCCCATTTTCCTATACCATTTTTATTTACAAATCCGAATACAGTTCCTCCGCATACACGCCATCTGCAATAAGCTTTTTAAAACTCTCCGCCACAGCAAAATGGTACATATGTTAATGGGTACAGACGTGTTCCTGAACCTCCTGCTAAAATAATACCTTTCATGAAAGAAATCCTCCTTATAGCTACTTTTTAAAAGCTGCTTAATCCAGCTGTTTTTTAGTCAAAAACATAAAAAGCAGAAAATGGTAGGAGAATGTCAGGATATTATAAGTCACTGAACAGGTCAGCCTTGTACACATCATTCTCCAGCATCTTCTTGAAGCTGTCCTTTACTGCTGCGACATCCTCGTGATAAGTCATGCCGTATCAGGTATCGTTGGTTTTCAGAACCTTCACGGACATTTTACCCTGCTTCAGCAATTCACCGATGAAGATGGGAATCAAATATTCCGCTTTCAGAGGATTGCCCGGAACTTCCTTCTCGAAAAACTCTTTGAAGCCTTCCTCCAGAACATCCAGAAAATCAGGAGTTAATCCCCACATATTCATAGAAACCAGAGAATTCACATCAATCACTTTTCTGTCTGCTTCTGCCCCATCTACTGTTTTTACGATGTTCTTGGTCTCTACAACTTCAGTCAGATTGTTCTGTTCGTCCATCTTGCAGATGCCGCGGGTCACACCACCATTATCGGACAGTGTGTTCTTCAGCACAAAACCTGCCATACAGGACTTACCGCCGTTCACCAAATAGTCATGGACGGCTCTGAAGCCCTCTTTGCCATAGTAATCATCTGCATTAATCACAATGAATGGGGTTTTGATTGCTTTCTTCGCCGCAAGCACGGCCTGTCCAGTTCCCCACGGCTTTGTACGTCCTTCCGGCAGAGCTCCCGGGATGTCGTTGATATCCTGGAAAGCGTAGTCTACAGTTACGTTGTGAGAGGAGCAAATTGAGGCAATGCGATCACCAATGACCTCTTTGAACTCCTTCTCGATATCCTTACGGATGATAAATACTACATGGTTGAATCCAGCCTCAATCGCATCGTGGATTGAGTAGTCCATGATGATATGATTAGCATCATCCACCGGCTCCAACTGTTTAATTCCTGTTCCAAATCGGCTTCCGATTCCGGCCGCCATGATAAGTAATGTTGTGTTCATAATTTCTCCCTCCTATGCTCGTGCTTCTTTGAACGGACAGACTTTCAAACACTGATAGCACCGCACGCACTTGCTTTCATCAATCTGCGGATATTCAAATCCTTCCTCGTCTTCCACCATACCTATTGCCTCTTTAGGACAGATGGCAAAACAAGCTGTACAACCGCAGCATTCTTCTTTTCGTTTAAATAATATCGGCAAATCTTTCACAGCAGTTCCCTCCTCATTCAAATTCTTTGAGTTCCTCTAAGGGCTCTTTGCTGGTGTCAATGCACATATTCTCTTTAAGATAATCTGCCACGTTATATCCAGTTCCAGTTAATTCAAACACTTGCCCCTTATGTCCTGTCGATTTAACCCAAACCTGTGAAATCAAAAAGTCTAATGCTTCCACCCATCTTGCAGATTCACGCTGAGAGGAGTTTGCCATGAACTGTTTACCATTGGCACTCACGGATGTACCATCTCCTAAAGTGCTAATTTTAATTATTTGTCCATCTCCCTCGGCCGCATATACAAGGAGAAAAGCGGCATCTGTCGGTACATGATCAGGAAACTTTCCTGATGTTACAATGCCCATTGTTCTTGTTTCCGTTACCACCATTCCACTTTCTATCTCCTGCTGTGCACCACGTCTTTGAGCAATCTCTTGTACTTTACGAACAAACTCGTCTCTATGGCGCTCCCAACGACTACTGGAAAGCACGGGAAGAGAATACTCGGAAACAAGCGTGTCTTTTAGTTCTCCAAGCCTGTGTTTCAATTCATCCTCTGCACCGTCTAATTTAATACCAATTTCTGTTGAATCAACACAACCTTTTATATCATTAAAATCAAATTCCGGTAAAAGGAGCAACGAGTCTGTTGCCTTAGTAAGCCATGCAGCGCCCATCTCGTTCAGTGAGGCCGCACTGTCGTAATAATTATGGCTAAGAGCAAAAATCACGCGAAGATTGCATTGTAAAAATTGTTCCCGCAACCATTCAAAAGTCTTTGCTCCACCCGGAATGCCATGTCCAGGAACAGATGAACATACAATGCTTCCATCTGGCATTCCAATATCTTCAAGCAGCTCCACGAAAACAATCATGTATTCTTTGTCTTTGCTAGAATGCGATATAAATACTTTTCTTGGTTTTTCACTCTCTCCCATCTCATTTACCTCACCGCTATTTAAATCATTCCAAAATTCGTCATCAGCTTCTACAGTCTTTAGCAGGCTCATTATCTGACGATGAGCACCAAATATATTGTTATGATTATCGCAAAGGTTCTCCAATTTATCATGTAACGGATGATTAATAAGTACACGAGAATTGAAAATTTTCAGCTCATCTGACCACTGGTCATACTTTGGCCCCGCAATATATTCAATCATTCCGTCATTTGCTGGGTGATATTCTTCTCGTCCTATTTTTTCTCCACATGCAATAAAATCAACAAGTTTTTCTTTTGCAACAACCACAGCAATCAGCTCCCCCTTAAAATCCAATTATACGCAGTACCTTTTCAGCATCTATCTTCTCAGCAATCCTCTTCGTCACCCATACAATCAGATAACTTCCGGCTGCCGTCAGTACAAAGCATATCAAGAAATCGTAGATCCACATTTGCGAAACCCACAGTGCCGATATAATCTTTCTCACTACAATCAGCACGAGTATGTGAACATAGAAAATGCCGTATGAGTAATCGCCGATAGAAACCATCAACTTTCTGAGTTTCCCATCTTCGTTTTCCATATCTTTGCCTTTCATCAGAACCAGCGCAATCAAACCTGCGTATAGAAAACTTCCGAATCTTATCTGGCTTGATGCAAACCCAATGGCGCAGCCAACTCGCAGCAACACAAATGCCTCTATTATCGACAGTCCAAGCACTGCTGCAATCCACCAGTTCTTCGCTCTTCTACATACATTAACCCACTTTCCCGATCTACAGTCAAGCCCTAAAACATAAAATGAGAACCATGCAGGAAAAACCGTCTCGTAGAGCCTTGGCATCAAACCTGTGGCCAAATTATATATGTAGAGTATCACCAAGTATATGGGTGTCACCATATATAGCCATCTTCGGTTCTTCATCCTTACAAGCCAAGGTGTCAGTAGTGTGAGCTGCACTAGCACAACAATATAATAAAACGGTGTGGCCGCCTTGCCTGTACAATAGGCATAGATAATATACACCATCACTTCCGTACCTTGATGGGATTTAGGTTCAGAGCATTGGCGATGGCCTGCAAGGACATCTCAGAATTATAAAGTGCCACAGCAGCATCCATCTGCTCTTTCAGATTCTTCCCGGCATCGTACTCTGGCTTCAACTTCTTCCGACCGCCGCCGGGTTTTCTTGTTTTCTTCATTTTACTCATGCAGCTCCAGCGGCAGACCATCCGGGTCATGGAAGAAAGTCATCTTCTTGCCGGTGTAATCATCCACACGAATTGGCTCACATTCAATCCCTACCTCTGCCAACTCTTTCACCGTCTGCTTTGAAAAAGCAGAGGACAGCGGGGAAAATAAGCCGGTGAAGATATCCTTCTGGCTTGCGCAAGCCCTGGATTGGTGATACAATATTTCAACGGACAAATCACGTTCGATTAATTATTTCAGGAGATAAGATCAATGAATATAGACAGAAACGCACCGGTGGGTGTGTTTGATTCCGGTATCGGAGGACTGACAGTAGCCCGGGAGATCATGCGCAATCTCCCATCGGAAAAAATCGTATATTTCGGAGACACAGCCAGAGTTCCCTATGGAAGCAAATCCAGAGAAACGGTGATCCGTTATTCACGCCAGATCATTCATTTTCTGCAGGAGCAGAAGGTGAAGGCCATTGTGGTGGCCTGTAATACAGCCAGTGCGTTTGCTCTGGATGCGGTGAAGGATGAACTGGATATCCCGATCCTTGGAGTGATCGAAGCCGGTGCCAGAGTTGCCGCCCAGGAGACCAGGAACAAACGGGTGGGCATTATCGGTACAGTGGGTACGGTAGGAAGCGGTATCCATGCCTCTTATCTGAAGGAGCTGGATCCGGAGATCACTGTGATCGGAAAAGCGTGTCCGCTGTTTGTTCCGCTGGTAGAAGAGGGCTGGTATCATGATCCGGTCACCGAGGAGGTTGCCAGAAGATATCTGAAGGAGCTGCAGGAGCAGGAGATCGATACACTGATCCTCGGATGTACCCACTATCCTCTTTTAAGATCTACCATCCGCAAGATCATGGGTGAGGAGGTCCGCCTTGTGAATCCTGCATATGAGACGGCTCTGGAGCTTAAAAAGCTGCTCTCCAGACTGGATCTTGCCAGCAATGAGGCAGCACAGGAGGAATTTCCGTATCGCTTTTATGTAAGTGACCTTGCAGAGAAGTTTAAGGATTTTGCCAATTCCATCCTGCCATATAACGTAGAAAAAACACAGAAGATCGATATCGAAAAATATTAAACAGATCTGTACATAAATGATAGGAGAAAAGAATGCAGAAAGAAGTTTTGATCCATGTAAGAGGACTTCAGATGATGGACGCACAGGGGGATCAGGAACCTATAGAGATCATTGTTCCGGGACAGTATTATTTCCGCAATGGTTCTCATTACCTCAGATATGAGGAATTGCTGGATGAAACGGCAGAGCCCACCATCAATTACATAAAAGTATCCGGAAAGGGTCTGGAAGTCAGCAAGAAGGGTCTTGTCAATGTGCATATGGTGTTTGAACAGGGCAAAAAAAACATGACCTATTATACTACCCCTTACGGAACACTTCAGATGGGAATCTCAGCCACGAATCTGGAGCTGACGGAAAGCGAAGAGAACCTTCAGATCAAGGCAGACTATGCGCTGGATATGAATGAAGAGCATGTGGCAGACTGCTATCTGGCGATCCAGGTACAGCCAAGAGACTGCAAGGATTTTGTTTTATAGATCCTGCAGAAATAAAAGATATATAATTACACTACATAAGAAAAGCCGCCATGCATCAGGAAGGTTCCTGAAGGCATGGCGGCTGTTTTGGTTTCTGATCATTTACGGAATCTTGCGAGGAAGCCTTTTTTCTTCTTCTGTGGTGCTTCGAGAGAACCACGGATTCCTTTTACGCCAACGATGTAAAGACCGCTGACTTCAGCTTTGATCTCTTTCTTAACCGGGATCAGATCAAAAACTTTTTCATCTGCAATAAGGATGCTGATCTTCGGGCCGACTTTGGCTTTTACGATCGGAAGCTTGGATCGGCGCATGAGCTTCGGTGTACTGTCAAGTACCATCTGAGGAAGTCCGGAATCTTTCATCTTCAACTTCTTCTTGTCGATGACCAGCATGGAAACTGTCTGCTTGTTAGCCTGGATCTGAGCCTGCTGTTCGTCCTGTTTTTTCTGAGCTTTTTTTCCGAAGAAATAGAGTGCGATCACTGCTGCGATCAGAATAACGAGGATGACCAGAAGAACGATGGTAACTGTACTCATTTGAGAATCCCCCTGTATATATATTTGTTTCGCAATCGGTTACATTACGCAAACAACATTTTAGCATTGTTTCGTCAAAAAGGCAATTAAAAAAGTGAAAAAGACAGGTGGAACGGTGGAAATTTCAGCAGTTACCAGTTATAATGATTACGATGCAGTTCATCTGTGTATGCTGCAGAGATTACAGGACATAACTATCTTTGAGCTAACATATGTAATGGATAAACCAGAGATGGAGGAAATATTATATGAAAGAGAATAAGCCCCGGGGAACCCGACCGGAAATGGGGACTCCGGAGTACGAAGAATGGCGGAAAGAGGTATTGAAACGCCGCAGAAAGCGCCAGCTGAAGGAACGCAGAAAGCGCCTGGCTATCATAACAGCGGCAATGATCGTCGCAGTTGGGGCATCAGTAGGAGTCGGTGCGCTGAAGGGCAGAAGTGAGAAGGCTTCAAAAGAGAAGACGGTTTCTTCTGACAAACAGAAAGAACAGACTGTTTCCGGAGAAAAAGCTTCAGAAGCAGATGCTGAAAATACAGAGACCGCTTCCAAAGATACTCTCGCAGAGGCTGAGCTTCTGGCCAGTCAGTATAACTATGACAAAGCTATCGATCTTCTGAAAAAGGCTCCGTCCTATGATTCGGATAAGAAGATGCAGGCAGCTGCAAAAAAATACGAAGACATAAAAGCAACCTGTACGGCATGGCCCCTTGAAAAGGTGACACATGTCTTTTATCATATTCTGATCAAGGATCCATCCAAAGCGTTTGACGGAGACTACAAAGAAGCAGATTATAATCAGGTCATGACCACCATTGATGAGTTTAACAAGATCACGCAGATCATGTATGACAAGGGCTATGTGATGGTAAGCATCAAGGACATGGCAAAGGCAGACGACAACGGGAATATCACAGAGGGAGAGATCCTTCTTCCGCCTGGGAAAACGCCGTTTGTCCTCTCCCAGGATGATGTATGCTATTATCATTACATGGACGGTGACGGCTATGCCACGAAGCTGATCGTGGATGATGAAGGAAAGATCCGCAATGAATATGTGGAAGATGACGGAAGCGTATCCGTAGGAGATTACGATATGGTTCCGCTGATCGATCGCTTTGTGGAAAAGCATCCGGATTTTTCATATCGTGGTGCAAAAGGAATCCTGGCACTTACCGGATACAACGGGATCCTGGGATACCGGACCGACGAAAGCTATGAGACCCGTCCGGCAGATCTGGATGAGAATAAGGTGGAGTGGTTGGATGCACATCCGGATTTCAGCCTGGAAAAAGAACGGGCAGCCGCAAAAAAGGTTGCCGATGCTATGAAGGCAGAAGGCTGGGAATTTGCAAGCCATACCTGGGGACATCAGAATGTGGGACAGGTCACACTGGATAAGCTTCAGGCAGATACCGAACGTTTCAAGAAAAATGTAGATCCGCTGATCGGGGGAACGGATGTTATCATTTTTGCTTTTGGAACTGACATTACCAATGATCAGGAGTATTCCGGGGATAAATTCGAATATCTGAAGGGGCAGGGATATAATTATTACTGCAACGTGGATTCCAGCCAGTATTATGTACAGATCCGGGATCGGTACTTCCGTCAGGGAAGACGGAATCTGGATGGATACCGTATGTATTATAACCCGGA